>JAABUY010000051.1_pt1 | contig 257423 bp, 144 predicted proteins | sample 5560271 | NCBI WGS metagenome assembly JAABUY01 (sample SAMN10711886, study PRJNA513374) | rock metagenome | isolation source: Antarctica rocks | place: Antarctica: Victoria Land, University Valley | reverse complement strand
TACTATTCTTTACTAGAATTAAGTCTAGGAAATCTTCCTTAATAGTTTTAATAGTATTTTAGAGAAGTACTTTCTTTTCTTAAAAGGATTTATCTAATATACCCTATCTAACCTAACTTATAGATTAACTAGGACGAAGACTATTAAATATAGAATTATTTATATTAAGATTATTAAATTTTAATTAAATAGCTTTATTATTAAGGCCTATAAAACTTAATACTCTTAAAGGACTTAAAGGGACTAATATATTCTAGGCGCTAATAGTAAGAGAATTAAGAGTAATATAGAATAGTAATATAGACTATTATATTATATAGAATAATAAGTAATAAATATTAGGTATAAGATAAATCTTAATAATATTAAAGTATTTAAATTTATCTTATAAGGAAATTATATTAGTCTTTTATTAATTTATTAGCGGCTTAGCTTCTTAGTAATACCTTAGTAAGTTAGGTCGGTCTAACCTAACTTACTAAGGTATTAAGGGCTTTTTAGGTTAGTACTAGAAGTAGGTATTAGTATTTAGGTTAGTACCTAAATAGGTACTAAGTATTCGGGTTAGTACTAATCTATAGTACTAAAACCCGACTCGACGGTTAGTCTATATAAACCCTAGTCTACGTATCTCTTTAAATAGTTATTTTATTAATTATTTAAAGTCTTCTAGTTAAAGGGATATAGTTTAATTCTTATCTCTCTTAGCTATCTTTATAAATATATAAGCGGATACTTTAGATATATCTCTATACCTTTATATTAGCCTAGATTCCTTCTCTTTCTTTAAGGAGTTAAAGACTTAACTTAGTTTATTATAAGCGAGATAATATATTATATAATAGTTAGAGTTAAAGGTAATAGACTACTCCTTAAAGGGAATATAAGGATTATATTACTCTAGCTAGGGTATACCTAATATTATATTAAATTTCTCTAGAGAGGTTACTAGATAGTAATATTCTTTAATATAATCCCTAATTATAAATCTAATTTAAGTAGCTTAAGTAATATTTATTATAAGGTTATTATCTACTAGCCTTAATTAATAAGGCTTAGTTAATATTATAAGGGGTAATTAATAATATTTAATAAATTTCTCGTTTATAAAATACTTTATTAAGGTACTTATATTAGTTAGTAATCTTATTTTATAGTTCCTTCCTTTAAGAAGATAGTTCCTAGAAAATCTAACTATCTTCTATATTATAACTCTATATATAATATTAAGGAGAGGTAGATAGTAGTAAGGTTTATATTTCCTATCTCTTCTAACTATTTAATACGTTTACGCGTATAAGCTAATTTATCCCTAATAATAACTTTACTAGGAATTACTCTTTTTCCTATTTAGAGCTATTAGAAGGAGTATTACCTTTAAGTTCTATATTTATAAAGGCTAGTCTAGCGTCTACTTATTCCTTTATTAGGTTTAGTATATTCTTATAAGGGGCGTTTAAATCTCTTAAGATATAACCTAGCTTAAGGTATTTCTAGTAGAGGCTATCTTTATAAATTTAGGCTTAGACGTATACTAGAAATTTATACTATTTTATTAATAACGGGGTCTTATTTACCCTAGTATCCTTACTACTTAAAGGCTTAGTACTATTAGTAGTATTAGCTCCTTAAGTACCTATAATCTTTATATTATTATCCCCCTTTTATAAGTTTAGCTAATTATCTACTTATTATAAATTAAGATCTATCTATTAAAGATAATTTATATAGGCTTAGAAAGTAAGAAATATTATACTTAATACCTTATATCTTAGTTAACTAGAAATAAGTTATTTTAAGTTATAAGTTTTAAGAATATTATTTAACTAAAGTAGGGTAATAGCTAATAAGAAGTATATATAAAATACTTTAAAAGTTTCCTTCTTATCTTAAATACCTATTCTAAAGCTAGGATTATAAATATTACTATCTACTTTAACTATTTTATTAAATTTACTAAATATAGTATATAGATCCTTAATTATCTCTTCTACTAACTTATATAAGTCTACTATTATTAGATTAGTATAAGTATTAATTATATTAAATATATCTAACTTATAATAGTTATATACGTAGTCTATCTTATCCTATTCTACTAGGAATAAGATAGTACTCTATTAAAACTTAGAGTATAAATATATCTTTTAAGACTCCTATTTATCTTAATTAATAGTCCTATTAAAGTTAGGTATATTAAGATACCTCTTTTAATACCTACTTTAATAGATATATTATATAAGTTTATTATATCTAATATTTAATATTAATTATAATAAGTATCTTAACTTCTTAGTTATACTTCCTCTTCTTTATTTAAGTTAATAAAAGGGAGAGGTTTATTTAATAATAGCTTAACTTTTAAGATTTTTAACTCCTTTATTAGTAACTTAGACTTTTAATAGTAGATATCTCTTAAGCCTCTTAACTATATAATCTCTTTCTTTTTATTAGATATCTATTTTTAATATTCCTTAAGCTAATTAATATATATATTAGCTTTAGACCTTAACTTTATTATATCTTTACTTATTATCTTAATATCTTTATATAGTATAATTATAATAAATACTAAGTTTTAAATACTATTTTATTATACTACTAGAATTTTATTATAGCTTATAAGGAACTCTTTATCTATTTATACTTTTATTAAAATACCTTTAACCTTACTTTATAAGCTAATATCTTTAAGGATTAACTTATCTTTAAATTCTTCTAGCTTAATAGTTATCCTTCTTTCTTAGGAAGCTCTCTTATATTATTATTAATTAAAAAGATTAGTAGCTTTAAGCTACTTTTTATAATAATAAGAAGTTCTAGGGTAGTCTTCTTAGTCTAAGTTTAAGGGCATACCCTTATTATCTATCTTATTACTAGGATCCTATTCTTCTAGGTTACTAAAGATAGTCTAACTCTAAGTAAACTCTAAAGGGAATCTTACTAATTATATTATCTTTAGAACTATATTATATAACTCTTCCGCGGGTACTTATTATTATAAGCTACTTAAGTTATAAGGTATAAAAGGTCCTAGCTACTAAGGTTCTATTATAATAGCTTTATTAAGTTTTATTATAATAATTATAATATTTACCTAATATAAGGGAGGTATTCCTTTCTAGTAAATAGGAATCTCCTACTTACTAGTAGTATAACTTTAATTTAAAGTTATTACTTAAAAATTTCTTTATAAGGGTATTAATATAATACTAGCTCTTTTTAATTACTACTACCCTCTATACTTTAGAAGTAGAATATTATAAGTAAAAAGGATAGTTAATATTATATTAAGGACTTAATATAAATATAAATAATATTAATATTAAGTTTATATAAGAATATTAACTATATTATTCTATATATTATATTATATATAAATATAGTATTTATATCTTAGTATATATATTAAGCCTAATTAGGAGTATATATTAGTTTATACTATAAAACTATAATAGTATAGAATAGTTTAAAGGCCTAAAAATCTTAGTATAATAGTTAACTATTATCTTATACTTTCTTTATATTATATTAAGGAACTACTTAACTTCCTAGTATACTAGCCTATTATATATTAGGATAAGATATAGTTTATTAGAAATAAAATATTAATTAAATTAATAATACTTAAATATTAGCTTTTATATAGATAGATTAAAGTATTTTATAATTATATAAGATATTTTTTATATTATTACTAATAATCTTTAATATAAACTATACCTCGTAGTATAAACTACTTAGGGTATATATCTTTACTAGTAGTAGTATAAACTACGCCTTTTAACGTACGGGGCGAGTTTCGCCCCCTAGAAATATAAATTAGTCTACCTTACCCGTTACCCCCGTCGCTTTAATATAGGTGCGGTTATTAACCTAGGGCATGTAATAATAAAGCTATAAACGGAGATCCGAGTCCTAGGACTATATATCGACGGTAAATTACGGTAGGGCCCGCACCTAAAGAGGGTATAGGCGAAACTCGCTACCTAGAGCCTCGCCCTATCTATAACGACGGTATTAACCTGGGGAGCCACCCTTAATAGGGTAAGGAAAGTATATAACGCGATAATACGGCTAGTTATAACCTACGCGTCCGCCTTATAATATATACTACGAGGACTAAGGGATATAAAGAAGACGCACGTAAGGAAGCTTAAAGTTATCTAAAATAACTACTTAAGACGCGTGCTAGGGGCATATAAGGCTACCTTAACGCGAGTACTAGAGGTAGAGTCGGGGATAGCCCTTATATAACTAATACTAGATTACTCGGTTCTCCGCCGGTATATATTAAAGGGGATCTACCCGGTAACGGTAATAGGGAATATACGTATCCGAAGGAAGCTAAACGCTAAAAGGGGGAGGAGGAGAGAGGTAGTAAAATCCCCCGCGGAAGAGAAGAACGAGTGGGCTCTACGCTCCTTATACCTAGACGACGGGGGCGCGATCGTAACTAGGGAGGTAGCCCGCCCCCCCTAGAGGATCGAGAAGATAATATACTATTAGTAGAGGTCCTCCTAGGATACTATATAGGATGAATACTAGTCGGGACTAGAAGCTAGGGATTACCCCCCCGCCTAGCTCAGGGGCCTATAGACCGGTAGGAGGACCCTCTATAAGGGCCTTTAGAAGGCTGAGAGCTCCGTCCTTACGTAGATAAGGACGGGAAAGATCGGGCTAGCCGCCTTTTTATACTAGTATAGAGTTCCCGGTTATATATCCGTAAGCTGCGGGTATAGCTAGCGTAGGTAGGATACGAAGTATATCCTTATCTATTACCCTAGGCTCTAGGACCGCCGCTAGGAGCTAAAGGATACCTTAGGCGCGGTAGACGCCTATAAGATGCTCGCGAAGGCGGGGGGGGTAAAACGAGTAGCGAGATAGATAATCTAGACTAGGCTACTAGGCTAGTTCTCGCTCGCAGTGAAGTAGTTATACTAGAGCCGACCTTAGACGTAAATCTTTACTACCGGAGCGAATTTCGCTTTTATAGTATATAAGCCGGCCCTAGGGAGCTAGACTAATATAGTAGTAAATACGACCGCCTATTATTATAGAGGACCGAATATAGTATAAAGAGAAAACGGAATAGAAGTTATAGAGAAGGTAGGAAAGGTAAGGGTTTTTACCTGCGCCTATACTTAGTATAGGTATATAGTTTCCCCTATAAGTCGGCTACCGTCGTAGCGGCTATAAAATACCCGCAGGCCCCCGTAATTATCTTTTATTAGTTTAGATAGACGCGTATATAATTTATAAATAAATAAATAACTACGCCTTATAATATAGACTACTTTAGGTATAAGCTACTACGGGTAGTATAGACTACGCCTCGTAGTATAAGCTACTTTAGGTACGCGCTACGTATTATAAAATACTACTATAGCGTAGTAGGCGCTATGCCTTATATAGCTTAGCTTAGTTAGATATAAGGGGTTGCCTCCTTAGATAGTAAGGTAAGCTTCTATATACCTATTACCTAATAGTATCCTTTACCTCGCGTTACTTTTTACTACGTAATTCTACTATATTTAGTAGTAATACTATTATATAACGTCCTAATAGGTTAGAATCGACCTAATAGGCGGTATAGACTAGGAGTCCTCTACTAATAAACCTAGTAGTAGACCGCTACTAAGTTTACTATTTTATACTAGTTAAATTAGACTAGATTTTACCTTAATAATTATAAGGTAAAAATAGAATAACTATAATATATCTAGATTCCTACCTCTCTATAATATTAGGTAAGACGCCTATCTAATATCTTAACTACTAGATTTAGTATTTAGCTATTACCCCTTACTAAGAAATTAGTCTTCTTAGAAGAGTAGTTTCCCTAGTAGGGAAACTATTATAACTCTAAAATAGTAATAACTACCTATTTTCCCCTCTATCTTTATTCTTTTACTACTTTCTATTTACTATTTACTTTACTTATCTTTATACTTACTAGTCTATAACGTGTTTCTCCCTATTATAGTTATTACTATTATTACTATAATCTACTCTATCTTATTAAGGAAGTAGACTCGCTTTATCTAAAGGATTAGTAAATAGCTTCCTATAGTAGTATCTTTATAAGCTACCTTAGAAGAAAATACCTTATAAGAAAATACTATCCTTTTTACTTTCTAGTTACATACTTTTATTAAAATAGGGTATCTATAAATTAATTTAATACTAAAGAGAATTTATAGAATTATATATAAAATTATAACTACTTCTTCCTAGCTAGTATAATTAGCTACTAAATACTATAAACTATTAATAAGGAGTACTTATACTTACTCTAGAACTTATTTTATAAAGCTATTAATTTAGCCCTTAGATTAGGTTATTAATAAGCTAGCCCTTTAACTTATAATAAAAGGGTTTATTAGGGATATATAGGAGTTTACCCTACCTATTCTTAAAGAGAGTTTTTAATTAAAACTAGTTTATACTCTTATTACCCCTTACTCCTTATTACCTATATTTATTTAAGCTTTATAGAAGGTACCTTTAATTACTACCTCTATTAAGGTATTAATATCTATTCCTTTTAGGATATATTTATACCTTAATTAGGAGTTATTAGTATTATAATAGCCTAGCTACTCTCTAATCTTAGTAGAACTAAAGTCTAATAAGGCTACTTAGATAGAAAATACCTCCTAGGAGCCTAAAGATATTATAAGGTTACTAGAAACTATTTAATAAGATACTTTAAGGTTTATTAAAATAAGATAGCCCCGCTACTTAATAGAATTAGAGTCTAGTAAGGCTACTTAAGCGGGAAATAGCTCTTAGGAACCTAAATATAATCTAAGCTTACTAGAGATTAAGATAACCCCTTAGAACTCTAAGCTAAATCTACTTAACTAGGACTCTAAGATAAATCTACTTAACTAGGACTCTAAGATAAATCCGCCTAACTAGGATTCTAAGATAAATCTACCTATACTATTAAGGTCTAAATAGTATAATTACCTTAAGCCTTAAGTAACTAATATTAGGCTAGGCGCTTTAATATAGAATATCTAATTAATTTATAAGGAGGAAGTTTTTAAAGTATAAGCTAAAGCTACTTACCTAGAGACTCTTAAATTATAAGTTATTATAATCTTAAAGTTAAGTATTATTATTAAGTATAGGGTAAGGCTTAATATACTTAATATAAGAGACCGCCTAGTTACTATTAATATAAATAATCTTAGGAGAATTATATATAAAGAAGTTAGTAGTAATATTAGCCCGCCTAGGCTACCTAGTAATCCTAGCTTATAAGGTAATCCTAGCCTATCTAGTCTATTAGGTATTAGTACTAGAGGTAATAGCTAATTAAGATTTAGTACTTAAGATATAAGATTTTTCTACCTAGACCTACCTAAGTTATATAGTTTAGGGGATATAGTATATACTTATAAAGAAACTATTTTTTATAAAGTATATATCTTTAATAAATAAATATATAATTATATAATATTAGTTAGAGAAACTAATATAAAAGAAAATCTCGCTATATACTTTAAGGGTATATCCCTAAATTAATACCTAAAAGAGATTAATAATTTTAAATAATAAGCTTTCTAAGGAATATTATTAGTAGATTTTACTAATTAACTTACTTTAAGGTTTAAAATATTAGTATTTAAGGTACTTAATTAGCTAACTAAGGAAAAGTACTCTATTATTAATATATACTAGGATAGGGATTTATAGGCCTATTTATAAAATATCTAGTTATATACTATAACTACTAAGGTAGATAATACTTATACCTAACTAACTTAGGCCTAAAATTAATTAGATATTAATATCTAGTTTATAATAACCCTATCTACTAAGACTATTATATTCTAAGATTTTATAGAAGAGTTAAAAGCTAAGCGTAACTTATAAAAAGTTATAAATAACTACTATTACTTAAATAATAATAATTATAGAAAGTAGTTAGAGCCTAGTTACTAACTACTATTACTAAATATAATACCTAGGTAATTCTATAATAATTATTAGTTATAAGGCTACTAGGGCTATTAAGGCGGGTTTTAAGCTAGTTATAATAGCTATCTATTATAATTAATAGAGTATTTATAATAAAACCTATTATAAGATAGGATAGCTAATTAGGTATAAATCTTTACGCCTTAGCTAGCGCTAGGTAAATAACTTATAATTACTACCTTAGTAGTAGAGGTAAGTAATTATACCTCCCCTAGCTAAGAAGTATAAGGCTAACCTAATTATAGTAGATTTAACGCTAGTCGTAGTAGTTATAATAAATTCTAAGGTAATTATAACCCTTATAAAGGGAGAGGTAGTAATTAATATTAGTACGCCTTATAACTTATAAAGTAAAATTATAGCTATAAATATTAAAATTAAATAAATTAAATACCTATACTATAAGCTACTATATATTATAAATACGCGGAAATAATTATAATAATTAAATTAAGTAAGTTCTTCTCTAAAGTAGAATATAATATTAATAAGTTTAAGTATACTACTTATTTAAAGGAATATAATTTCCTAGTAGTAGCTTTAATAAATACTCCTATCTATTAAGAAGAAGTATCCTTACTAGACCTAAAAAATAGTAAGGTATATAATCTTATAATAAATACCTATTACTTTTATATTAAAATCCCCTACGTAGGTTTCTACTTTATTAAGATACCTCTACTAAGGTTAAGGATTTACCGCTGTTATAAAGAAGATTTTAGCTTAGGAAACCTATTATACGCGTATCTAGCCCTATATTAAGGTACTAAGAGTAGCTAAGATAGTAAGCGCCTTTTTACTAAGGTAAACTTTAACTAAGAAGATATACTAGAACTAGTAGTAGACTTAGATACTATACTATATCCTAATACTAGCCTATTATTCTAATTATAGTATTTTACTATAGTCTATACTAGGTTTTAGGTTATAAGTAATACTAAAGTAATTTACTTAGATATAAGATATATAATAATACTTATTAACTATAAGTTTCTAGTATAAATTCTACTTATAATAATTATTAAGAAAATATATACCCTAATAAATATCTAGGGTATAGGTTCTACTAGGTATTCTACTAATAAATATATAATAATTAATATATATATCCTAGGCTAGAAGGGAGAATAAAAGGCCCTAATATATTTTTATTATAATATATATTTAGTTAATAACCTTAAGGTAAAAATACTAGTTAGGATAGATATTATAAGCCTAGAAAGGATAATCCTTAACTTAGGTAACTAGAAACTAACTATTAAAAGCTATAATAGGCTTATTATCCTAATTTAAATTTTAGTAAAGGATAATATTATTATCCGCCGTATTATATATAATAAAAAACGCGTTATTATCCTAGTAAATTTAATAGCTTAGGTACTAATATAACTAAGGACTTCTATACCTTTACCTAATAGGGATTACCTTTTCAAACCCTATCTACTAGAAGCGTACGCCTATATTATAAACGCTTCTCTACCTTTTATCTATATTAAGAATAATATTAAAGTAGATAGGATTATATCTACCTATTCCTACCTTAGTATAGTTATTAAATATAATACTAACTTTTATTATACTACTTACTTAGAGGATTATATATATACTATAATAAAAACTAATATTAAGGTTAGTAGCTTACTATTAAGTAAAGAGATTAAAATTTAAGATAATATCTCCCTATTTAATAATAAAGAGGAGCTAGAAAAGCTAAAGGCCTTAGTATATAAATTTTAGGATATTTAAAAGGATAATAGTAATATTATTAATATCCTAGAAAAGGATTAGATAATAGTACTAATAAATACTAACTAGAACTCCTCTACTACCCTAAAGCTAAACTAGAGGGTATACCTAGTAGGTATTATAGATTAAGAGGTAATTAATAAAGAATTTAATAAGCTTTATAAATAAGGCTATATAAGATAGATAGAAGGGCCTACGCCTTTTACCTTCCCTATATTTATTATATAAAAACCTATCTTAGGAGGGCTAGTAGCTCCGCTTATAAGAAAGGTAAGAGTAGTAGTAGATATTTAAGGTCTTAATAAGATTACTACTACTAACTCCTACCTATTATAACTATAAACTAAAATTGTAAATATCTTATAAAGGATAAATAATATAAGTCTTATAAATAGTCTTACCTTCTTTTTTTAATTCCTAATAAAACCTAAGGATTAATATAAGTTTACTTTTATTTCTTATTAGGGATTAGAATATTTAAAGGTAATAATAATAGGTTTTATAAACTTACCTCCCTTTATTTAAAGAACTATAAATAGGGTACTACGCCCCTTTTAAGACTTTATTTATACTTATATAAATAACTTTATTACCTTCTCTTAAATATTTAATAAATATTTTAGCTACCTTAAGTAACTTTTCTAGCTTTAATTTAAACTAAATATAATAATTAATATAAAGAAGACCTTCTTAAACTATCCTAGTATTACTTTACTAAGGTAAAGGGTTAATACTTTTAAATTATTAATAACTAAGGAATATATTAAGGTACTTAGGAATATTAATATCCTAAAAGACCTTAAAGTATTAAAATACTACCTTAGCCTTATAAGCTAGATATATAATAAAGTTAGCTATTACGCGTAATAGGCGGATCCTTTATAAGTAGAGAAGATAAAGCTATTAAAGGGTTTATTAATAAAGGGAGGTTATTAATAAAAGAATTTTATAAAAATAATATTAATTAAAAAAAGGTAAATTCTACTTAACTTATTTAACTCTTTATAAAATGCCTTTTTAAGTCTAAACTTCCTTATTTATTTCTTATACTTAAAGCGCCTTTATATAAATATTAATACCTTTAAGAAGAGAGGCTATAAAGTTATATTATATTATATTAAGGGTAATCCTATAAGGGATAAATACTTAAAGGCTAATATTAAGCCTATACTTTTCTTATTTAAATTACTAAATAAAGCTAAATCTTATTATTAGCTAATAAAACTTAAGGTTATATACTTAGTTTAAACTATTTATAAAATTAGGTACTTTATTAATAATTTACTATTTATAACTATTATATTTATAGACTACTTAGTTATAATAAATATTATAAGATAGGTTTTATTTACCTCTTCCTTAATAGATAAATATAATCTTAGGCTAGTTTATATATCTTAATACTTATTATAATTTAGACTAGATATATAATACTAACTAGGTAAGTAGTATATTATACTAGATATATTATTAAGGCTAATAAATAACTTAGCTATTAAACGCGGCTTATAGATAATTAAAGAGGGTATACTTAATAATATATTTATATTTAATAGTTTCCTTATTAAGATATTACCTACTTTTAAGAACTATATAATAGCTAGCTATATAGTAAGTAAGAAATAGCCTAAGATTCTTAATAGCTTAAAGGATAGGGAAGCTACCTTAATAGGTATTTAATTTTATCTTAAAGGAGGGTTACTCTACTTTATAGACTATAAAGGAAGGGTATAATTATACCTTCTTAAGGAGTTTAAGAAGGAGATATTCTACTAGGTATATAATAAAAAGTCTTACCTAGGATTAAATTATATATATAAGGTAATTATAAGTAACTATTATTTTAGGAAATTAATAAGATAGTTATATCTATATATTAGCTATTATTATAAATATAACCTTAATTAGATAAAGTAATACCCTATTTATAAAGCCCTAGTATTAATAGTTACCCCGCTTATATTATATTATATTATAACTATAGATTTTATCCTTATCTTACCTAAAACTACCTTAGGGATAAATATAGTATTATCTATTACTTATAAGTTTTTTAAAAGCGTAACTATCCTATATAGAAAAGATACCTACTTAGTAAAGGAATAGGCGAAGGTATTCTTAGATAGAATAGTTAATTAGGGTCTATCTTACGTAATAATATTAGACCGCGATAAGAAGTTTATATCTACTTTCTAATAGGGAGTATTTAAAAGTCTAGGAGTTTAATTCTTAATAAGTATAATATATTATCTATAAATAGATAGCTAGTTAGAAAGGATAAACTAAATAGTTAAAATTATATTAAGATACTAGCTAACTTCTAACCCTAGAAATAACTAGATAATATTCCTACCTTAACTTAGAGGCGTCTTAAATAATCTACCTAATTTTATAATATCTATAAGCCTAAATAAGGTTATATATAAGTACCGCCTATATAATACCCTTACTTTACTACCCCTAAATAACTAGAAGGTAAGTCTATTTCTAAAGAATAGGATTACTATTAAAAAGGAGGTAGAAGATTTAATTACCTAGGCTTATATTAAATCTAAGATTAAATATAATAAATACTATTAACTAATTTAATTTAATAAAAGTAAAGATATCTTTATAAAGTTATATACTAGGTATAATCTACCTAATATAATCTAAGTAAAGCTATCTAACTAATAGGCGGGTCCTATTAAGATTATATAAAAGGTAGGGAAATTAGCTTATAAATTAGTAATCCTAGTAAATTAGAAAATCTATTTAATTATTTTAGTTATATAACTAGAAAAGTTACTATAAGGTAATACCCCCTTTAATAGGAGCTAGAAGCTAGACTACCCTCTAGTAGTAGAAGAGCTAAATAATAAATAGTACTTATATAAAATTAAAGAGTTAGTAGGAAAGTAGTAGAGAAAATATAGTTATAAAAAACTAATTACTAAGTACTTAGTTAGGTAGAAGGGCTACGGCCTAGAGGATAATATATAGTATAATAAAGACCTTCTAGGTTATATAATTAATTTATAAGATAAGTATAACTAATATTATATAATATACCGCGTATATTATATATATCTAGCTAGGTAGGTATAAACCTAGCTAGATACCTATTTATATAAGTAGGGATATTAAACTACTATCTTTATAATATAAAATATCCCTTTATAATTCTTAGTAAAGTCTTAGTAGTTAATATAAACTTACTTTTACTTTCCTTAACTCTTACTTATTATATAATTATATTACTTAGTTATATTTATTATTATATTAAACTACTACTATTATATATTTTTAAGAGGTAGAAAATACTATTTATAAAGAAGTAAAATACTTACTAGTATAATTAGGGCTTAAGCTAAAAAGGGCGCGTTAAGTTATATAAAAGATAAGATTAAAGGGTATTAAGTTAGACTTATATTAGAATTACCTACTTAGGTAATTAAAGAAATACTAGAAGAATATTAATACTAGCTACTATAACTAATATTACCTTTCCTAGTAGTCTCTAGAATAGCCTATTAATTACCTTAAGGTAAATAGCTAATTATTATAAAGTAAGATCTTATAATAGACGCGTTAGATAAGAATACTTAGCCTCCTATTAAAACTACCTTATCTAAATATATAACTTAGTAAGTTATTTACGCTAGGCTAATATCCTATATAAAAAACTCGCGTTAACTACTAGATTTCTCTTATAATAATAACCTACTTAAGAGGTATAAAAATAAGGGTAATATAGCTAATATATCTAATAGGGGGATAATATAAGATATTATTTATTATAATACCTATATCTTATAAGGGGATATTAGGATAGCTAGTATTACGCCTAAGTAGTAAGTTAGAAGCTAATAGATAGGGAAACTAAAGGTAAAATTAAATATATATAAAGTTGATATTAATAAGGATCTTACCTTACTATTACCCCTAATAGTTCCTATTATATTTATAAAGTTATTAAGAATAAAAGGGGAGGATAAAGGGTCTATTAGTAAGTTAGCTAGGAATCCTACTCTAAAACCTGACTTAGCCCCGCTAAAATCTTAGAAATAAGAGAATAGGGTAGCTAATAACCCTACTAGGACTAAATAACTAATTTAAATAAAGCCTACCTTCCTTTAGATTATAAAGGTAAGGAAGATAGTAAACCTAGAGGTAAGGAAGATAAAAAACTAAGGTACTAATTTAATAAATAACCCTATAATATATATCCTTATTATAATAATAATAATATTAGAGGAGATAGTAATAGTAATAAATAGGAAGCTTATATACCTTATTAATATAACTAATAAGCTATCTAATATAAATAATAATAAATTACTACGGCTAGGCCTAGAAATAATAGTAGACTTTTCTAATACTACGGGCGCCTTACTTAATTTTATAAGGTAAGTATTATAGGATTATATTAAGATATATCTAACTAATAAGGGGATAAAGTTATTAGTTAAAGTACTCTATATATATTATTAGAGCTAAGTAAATTATTTCTTACCTTCCTAGTTCTATAATACTCTTAGTATTACTAATAACTAGGAGGCGGCTATTATTAAGGCTAAAAATAAGAGGTAAGTAGATAAAGTAAATAAGGTAAAGATAATATAAGAGGAAACCTTAGATACTTAGTTATTAGATAATAGCCTACTAACTAGTAAAGATATATAAGAAACCTCTAAGGAAGTTAATAAATATACTAAGAGGTAGTTAGTAGGTAAAGATATATAATATACCTCTAAGGAAGTAAGTAAATATATTAAGAGGTAGCTTAAAGAGAGGGAGGTATAAAAGGAAGTAAAGGGTAGAAAGAGATACCGTAGGCCTATAAGTTATTAACTTACTAACACCCTATCTACCTTACTATCTTAATATATTTTATATCTACCTAAAAATAGCGCTAATATACTATCTACCTTATAATCTTATTATATTTTATACCTACCTAAAAATAACTTACCTAGGATTCTAAGGGATAGTTAGTTAAAGTAGGAAAGAATTAATTTTATTAAAGATCTTATAAATTTTAATTTTAGCTTCCTTACCCCTAATATATAGTAAGACTTCTAGAATAGTATTAGATAGCTAGGTATATAAAAATAGTATATATATATAACTAAGGTAGAGTAGAATACTTTTTATACTAGGAAGTATAATATATAAGGATATATTTCTCCTTTTCCTATTAATAGTAACTATTATAAAATGCTATTATAACGTAGTAGGCGTTATACCTTATATAGCTTAGCTTAGTTAGATATAGGGGGTTACCTCCTTAGATAGTAAGGTAAGCTTCTATATACCTATTACCTGACAGTATCCTTTACCTCGCGTTACTTTTCACCACGTGATTCCGCTACACCACGCCTCGTAATATAGGCCACTTTAGGTATACGCTACTACTAGTGGTATAGACTATACCTCGTGGTATAAACCACTTTAGGTGCCCGCCACTGCTAGTGGTGTGGTGTAGACCACTTTGGGTGTACGGCATTGGCAATTTCGTGTTCATTTTGATATAAGGACTTGGCCAAAGATTTGCGGAAGCGAGTCTAAAGAAGGCAGGGATATCCACGCTTTTGGCGGACTTCTAATTGTGGTGCTTCGAAAAAGCTGAAAAGGGAGATCGGGGTGGCAGGATCGTGTTTCATAAGCCTCATCCGTCTCCGAAGATGGAGCCGGTGCTTTCGCTTGCTATGGGGAGAAGGACGCGGAAGTGGTTTGGTTGGGCGGCAAATTACAAAAATACCACACTTTTCTAGAATATTTTCAAAAATGCCACCCCTATATTTTAAAAATACCACACCGGGGACTTGCGCACCCCGGACGCTGGGCGTATCAGCCCCCTTGCAGCGCGGAACACCCCGTAGTAGCCCCCGTAAGTTAGTTTCCAGCACGTCTGTCCCTAGGGTATAGGTAAGCCTAGAGACCTCCTATATAGACCTCCTAACCGTCGCTATTATCATGAGGAATAAAATTTTTAGGGGTAAAATATAACTTCTTTAGGGACTTATCCCTAGAGCTTAGGGTACTCAGCGCTCTTTTCTCAGGCTAGGTAATTGCGTCGGGAGCCCTACCGAGGTAGCCGGACTACGGTGGCTGCTACGGGGTCTTCTGCCCGGAGTCTCAGGCCTGAAAGGCGGCCCTGGGACTGATGCGCCCTGCTTCCGGGGTAGAGGTGTGGTATTTTTGAAATATAGGGGTGGCATTTTTGAAAATATTCCAGAAAAGTGTGGTACTTTTGTAATTTGCCGTTGGTTGGGAGTGGGAGGGTTTTGTGCTTGAGGATGGAGGAAAAGAGAGGCTGGTGGGGGTCCTGATGTGATATAGATGGAGTGGCGTACGATGATAGGGTTTATTGGATGTGGTCTTGGATACCTTTCGAGCGATCAGGCCAGTCTCTTGCCGCACCTCGAACTCCCGGTCTTTGACGATACCATACCATACGATACCATACCATACCCAGATTCAGCCGCGCAATCGCTTTCTAGGAGGAATGGCACTCGTCTTGGCTGCCTAGGGGCGAATGCTGAAATGAACAAAAACTTGGAAGAGACGCGAGGACGGCGGTCGACTGGAAAACGACAACGTGTCAGAATGGTAGACGAATCATCGGGGAGAGGTCAAGAAAAGAAATCTCTGTTGACAAGGCTATCGATTGGAGCTGGATGTCAAAGGGCTGGGTCTATAATATCGACTCTGCGTCGTTCAAGCACCACCTTTCGGTACGGATTCGTTGCACCTATTCATACCTCATGTTCTATGTCTTGTGTATATATCCTTTCCCATCTCCAAACCCGACCCTCGCCAAAAACTCATACGCTAATCAACGGCGCAAGTACATGCTCAGTCCCCAAAGCCTTCTCCTCTTTTCCACCGCCTACCCCAGCCCCCACCCCCAACGAAACCTTGATCTTATCGTAAACACCATCCAACGGTGGAATCATATTCGTGATGCCTACCTCCTTCTCCTCCGCCCTCTCGTCCTTGTTATCGACCGGCTTCTCTCGCCTACTAATCCTCACCCTAATTTTATCATTATAAACCATCCAATGCCTTCTCAGCACCCACTCCTTGGTTGGATCCTCTAATTCAAAATCATACCTCCCAACCAACATCGCCGTAACTTTGTACAAGCTCGTCGTCGCCAAGAATCTACCCAGACAAGTTCTGTTGCCGCCGCCCCATACGAAGGTGTTGAGTTCGTCCATTTTGCGTACTCTTTCGGCGTATTGTTGGGGCTTTTCGGAGTAGCGGGGAAGCCAGCGCTCGGGTCGGAAGGTGTCGGCATCGGGGCCGTAGACGTTGCGGTCGCGGGTCATTACTGAGGGATTGAGGCCGACGATGTTGCCGGCGGGGATGAAGCGGCCGTCGGGGAGGGTGAAGCCTGGTTCGGGGACTATGATTGAGGTGTTAGAGGTTTTTGTCCATTCAAGAGGGGGACTTAGGGGTAGCGGGAATGGCATGTCTTGGAGCTGATGTCCTGCTTTGTTGATCGCAATATGTAGGCTCCTATGCTTCCAGATGAAACATGAAGGGGATAGCATGAATGAGATTGACGTACCAACGCGCTCCAGACACAAGCCTACGGTGGGGTGAATACGGAGACCCTCTTTGATGACGGCTTCAAGGTAAGGGAGCATGCTGCTGTTGCGGACCTCCTCATATTTTGGGGGGTGAGACAAATTGGCCGCGTCTAGCTCAGCGCGCAGCTTGTCGAGGACAGAAGGATTGCGGAGAAGGTGATAGAGTATGGCCTTTTGGACAGTGGCTGTGGGGTCGGCGCCAGCAGAGATCTAGTGATGAATAAGCTGCTGACATTGTCACCATAGGGTGATCCGAAGGCGAGGGTTTACATTGGTCAAGATATACATGGCAATGTTGTCGTCGTTGACAACTTCAGGGAATTGTTGCTTAGCCTCCAGGAAGCTGGCAACGTAATCTTTCTTGACGCCAAAACCTCCCTTCTCCGGGTCTCCTGAGTGGGGCGACTTCAGCGCAGACAGGCGTTCTGCCAAACGAGCGACGCTGAAGTAGATGACATGATCGAAGGCATCAACCGTCTTGGGACGGTAGGGATTGGTTGCAAGGAGCTTTGCGAGCCGTGGGACTTGGCCAAACTGATGATGATGTCAGGATCATCTGAGAATGTTGGAAGTTGATTGTGTTCAAGGAGCAGGGGCAGCAAGGCACCTACCATGCCCAGATACATCATGGAGACCTCGCCGATATGGATCATGTTCTTGATATCAGTGCCAGTCTTCATGAATCCCATCTCGCTACTCCACGTGATCTCGGCCAGGAGATCCCAAGAAACTAATGAGTGGCATTGCAGTCAGCATACCCTCTCGAACTAGCACACTCTTATAGATAAAGCTATAATTGGCTGAGAGGTGAAGCTCACAGTATGATATCCAATCAGCAATATCGAAAGTCTTGGCTGCGTTGGCGCCATTCACGAATCGATTTTCAAGCTGCTCGCATAAAAGTAGCATGGCGCGATCAACCAAATTCTCGTAAGCTAAAACACCCTGAATCGAATAGAACTTCTGAATCGGCGTGAGTTGAGCCAAATGGAATTGATTGCTACGAGTCGAGAAGATATGCTCCATCTTCTTGCCGTGGACCAGTGCATCGCAGGCTGAGTAAAAATCTCCCTGTCGACCGGACTTCAGCGTTGATGTGCGGCTCTGGGGTAAATTGCTTCCATGAACAGCAGGAGCAGCTTGGCGTGGAGGATATACATACCTTGCGGAAGGTGCCTCTGGAGTTGTAAATGACAGGAATCAGGTCCGGGTCATTGAGGGCGACCAGGCTTGGGCCAAGCCGAACGGCGGCTCCATGCTTCGCGTGGAGCTTTTTCTGAGTCTCAGGAGAGATGAGATGATAATAATCGTACACGCGCCAGGCATCAGTGAACTTAGCCAGGAAGGGACCGGGAATGTCTTTCAAGGGCGAGACAAGATAGGAGATGAGATAGTAGGCTACCACTGCTACTATGGCCAGCCCAGTGGCCAAAGTCGCAGACAGCCAGTAGGTCAGAGGTGAGATCGCCATAACCACTACACACTTGATGACTCCTCAGAGCGTGATCCTAGAGATATAGGATGACCAGTAGCCAGGCCAACGAGCTGACACCGAGAGTGACAGCTTTGCAGAAATTGGACAACACATTTCTCTAGACACCTGGGGAATGTCATATATATTGTCGGTGTGAGGTAAAGACCGTTGGTCTAGATGCTGGCAGGACGGCGTGACAACCGAATCCTTTGGCATAGCTTATCATTGACTAAAAGGTACGCCTGAGCCACCCTGAAAGAAGATACGTTAAACAGCTCAGGAGCCAATAGTAGAGAGTGAGATTTGACCTGTCCCATGTGTATGGCAGCCTAACAAGACCAGGAAGAAAAAGTTTCGGCCGGCCGTTTCAGATGAGTTGACCTTTCTCGCAACAGTGCCTGAATCGGACCGTTCTGGTAGGATAAGGAGCTGCGCTGCTGGTCAAAAAGAAATGCCCGACGGTCGGTTGCAGAAGTCCCTGCCGACTTTCTCCCGGAAATTAGAATAGGCGAGAAAGTCGGCAGGGACTTCTGCAACCGACCCTCGGCCGCCTGCAAACCACCGCCAAGGGCCGGGAGATGAGCGAGGCCTCTGTACCGGGCCCCAAAATCTGATTCTTCGGAGGGTAAATGGTCTGACAGATAACAGCGCCGATCAGCCTAGCTCGCAACGCTTGGGAATCCTCCCACGTCTGACATGCGTGCTGACTGCATGCTTGCGGCACCTAGCGGCCAGGCAGCGGTGTGTGAAGATTCCCTTCTCTTTCAATGGAAATTTCAAACGCGAGAGTCCGGGCAGCTGGAGAAAAGTTTTGCTGATAGCGGTAGTAAAAGTACAATCGCATTGCCATTCTTTGTATATACTTTCCCCCAAGTGTCGCCTCCTCTACATGAGGGAGGACTCTGAAGATGGCCGCCTCTATTGGGTATGTAGGCTTTGCAGCGCTGGCGGTGATCGTTTTTCTCGTACGGAGGATCATTACCATCAAATTGGCCCCAGGAGAACCACCGCTGTTGAGACCTCGGGTACCTTTAATAGGCCATATACTCGGCCTCATCAAGCATGAGTCCGACTACTTTTCCATTCTCCGGTCCCGGACAAACGCACCTGTGGTGACCCTTCCCATGCTTAACAAGAAGATTTACATCATCTTCTCTCCTCATCTAGCCCAGCAAGGATTCAAGCACCACAACCTAGACTTTGATCTCATCGGCCTCGCTTTCGCCCGCCAAGTCGCTTCCATCAGCGACCAAGCCATGGTCGAGCGAGTCAAGAAGGGTCCAGACACCTATACAACAGATACGTTGGCCGCCATCAAGAAAGGTCTCACAGGCCGTGAGCTGCACGGCATGAATGCCGCTATGCTGTCTTATGTTGCAGGGCAGCTGAACGCAATCTCTGATGAGAGGTCAAGGGTGCCCGGCCTTTGGCTGTGGATGCGTGATATCATGAGCATGGCCACGGTTGAGGCATTCTATGGGCACGCCAACCCCTTCCGCGACGACATAGCTTTTTTGGAACATTTGTGGGGATTTGATAGTGGGCTCCCTGCCATGCTATACGGGTCCCCGCTGAAGGCTCGCGCTGGTGCGAGACATCGTGATAGGCTTGTAAAGAAGCTAAAACCCTATTTTGAAAATAGGTTGGATAAGAATGAGGATGTGTCATCCTTCGTGAAGTACAGGACTGAGGCGAGCCTGAAGTATGGTGTTGGGGGAGACGATTTATGTAGGGCTGAGGCTATTCATATGTGGGTTTCGACGGCAAATTCGATACCCGCGCTGTTTTGGACGCTCGTGTAAGTTGATTTGCTCTCCTTTTCTCCTTGTATTGGTACTGTGAGGGCATTTGTTCTCTCCTGTCGGAATGATTTACGCTCGTAAGCGCTCTGATTCTACCTTACCATTCCCTTTTTTTTTCTTCTTTTTTTCTTCTTATTTCTTCTCTTCGAACACTGGCTGAGTTAGAAGGCCACAGAAATGTATGGCAGCGCCCTAGCCTGGTCCAACAGCTTTATGAGGAACTCTTTCCGCTCGTCACCTTTACCACTGAGAACAGCAAGAAGAAAATGACACTCGATATTCGGCTCATCGAAAAACAATGCCCATTGCTATTGAGCTGCCAGCGTGAGGGCGTGCGCTTCGCCAATCATGCGGTGACGCGACGGTTCATCAATGACGATACACTGCTGACGGATGAGGACGGCACCACGGTATGAGCATTTTGTGATTCTTGATCCCTTGCCTAGCCACTCTCACAAGGTCAATAATCCACTTGCGACCATAATCCATGTAATTCTTTCTGACCGTCATTCCTTACGACCCAAGCACTCTTTTGAGCATTGTCGCTAAGTAGAAGCGTCAACAGTACCTTCTCAAGCGTGGCACCGACGTTATGTGGTCCTCCATAGTAGCGCACGGAATGCCAGATGTCTGGGGCGCCGACGCCAGCAGCTTCGACCCTTCTCGCTTCCTCCACGAACAAGACAAAGACACGGAGAGGAGGAGACGAGCAGCGTACACGCCGTTTGGAGGGGGAGGGCACCTGTGCCCCGGCCGGAACTTTGCATATGCAGAAATTTTGGGGCTCATTGGGGCGCTGGTGCTGGGATACGAGATCGAAGGGCTGCAGGCTGAGAAGATCAAGATGGGTCCGAGAGTGATGGCTGCCGCGATTCCACAGCCAACGAAGAATGGTGATGGAGGGCCAGTTACCATTAGGAGGAAGAAGGGCTGGGAGGACGTGGAGTGGAGCTTCGCGTGCTGACGATGTCCATATTCTAATGACTCAAAGTAGCCGATTGAGTGCACTGTCAGACAAGGCAACGATACAGTAATTAGACCACGAAGGTCATTGCTGTTGGTAGAGGCTCGGTTAGTATTGAGTACCTAGTGTAGCATATTCTACCATCGGTGGCACCATGATGGAGCAATTGCAACTGATTTTCGCGTCTCGGAATGCGATCGTAGAATATCCGCCCCGGCATTAAGCGATCGCTTACTTCCGGGGGGGAAAGCGAACTAAAGATTTTCTTCAATGCATCGTCCATCTTTACCTTCCTTCACACCTATCCAGTAGTTCAGATCATGGACACAAAGGCCAGCAGCTTCGCCTCGCCGTCCGCTAGTGTCCGGGATGGCGACCTGCCAGATTTGGAGTATGCCGTCAATGTCGGCAATGCGAACCTGTTGACCATCACCTTCACAATCCTGGCGGTTCTCATTGCCTATGACCAGAGTATGCCAAATACGCTTTGAGATTACAATGATCTAATGCTGACAAGCGCTCCCTATTATAGTCAGGTACTGGTTGAACAAAGGTAATATCGTGGGGCCGGCCTTCAAGGAGCCCTTCATTGGACCGTTCCTGCAGTCAGTCAATCCCAAATTCGAGCAATACTACGCAAAATGGAAGAGCGGCCCTTTGAGCTGCGTCTCTGTATTCCACAAGTATGTTTTCCTTGGAACGCTTGTACATTCAAAGGGGCGAGCGTTGACAAAACTCGACTACAGGTTCGTCGTAATTGCTGCGACCCGCGACATGGCCAGGAAGGTGTTCAATTCGCCAGCTTACGTGACGCCTTGCGTCGTTGATGTTGCCCATAAGCTGCTCGGTGCCGACAATTGGGTATTTCTGGACGGGCCAGCCCATATCGCTTTCCGCAAAGGCCTCAATGGTCTGTTCACAAGAAAAGCGCTCCAATCCTATTTGCCTGGTCAAGAGGAGGTCTACAGGCGGTATCTCAGAAAGTTTCTCAAGGTCACCGAGGATGCTGGTGGCAAGCCTGTGCCATTCATGCCGAAATTCCGTGAGGTGATGTGTGCTGTCTCGCTCCGGACCTTTTGCGGTACCTATATCTCGGACGAGGCCGTAAAGAAGATCGCCGATGATTACTATCTGATCACTGCGGCGCTCGAGCTTGTCAATTTTCCTATTATCTTGCCCTTCACCAAGACATGGTACGGTAAGAAGTCGAGCGACAATGTGCTAGCCGAATTTTGCAAGGCTAGCGCGAAGAGTAAGGTACGTATGGCTGTTGGTGGAGAGCCGACCTGCATTATGGATGCTTGGATCAAGAATTCCTTCGCCTCAAAGAAATGGCTCGAGGCCGAGGCGAAAGGCCTATGCACTGAGAATTTTGGAGAGAAGCCGACGGTTCTTTCACGCGAGTTTACCGACTACGAGATCGCTCAGACGGTTTTCACCTTCTTGTTTGCCTCTCAGGATGCCACCAGCAGTGCTGCAACTTGGTTGTTCCAGACCATGGCCCAGCGACCCGACGTCCTTGACCGCGTGCGCAAGGAAAATTACGATATCCGCAAAGGCGACATTCACGCAGCTGTTGACCTGGACCAGTTGGAGTCAGCGACCTACACTCGTGCTGTCATCAGGGAGCTTCTCCGGTATCGGCCGCCTGTGATCATGGTGCCGTACGCGGTGAAGAAAGCGTTTCCCATTACCGACACGTATACGGTTCCAAAAGGTGAGGAGTGGTTTATAAATTGCAACCAAAACCGTTCCTAACACTGAAGCAGGCGCAATGGTGGTCCCCACAACATACATGGCTCTCCAAGACCCCGAAGTCTATCCACATCCGGAGATATTCGATCCGGAGCGCTATTATACCGGCGACGCCGAAACAAAAGGCGCAAAAAATTTCCTTGTTTTCGGAACTGGACCGCATGTTTGCATCGGACAGCACTACGCGCAGCTTAACTTGACACTGTTCCTGGGCAAGGCGAGCTTGTTGCTGGATTGGACACACCACGCGACGCCGCAGTCCGAGGAGATTAAGGTCTTTGCCACAATCTTTCCAATGGTGAGATGAGATTCCTCAAGAAAGGGAATGAGAAAGGGATTGCTGATAGTTGAGCAGGATAACTGCCCGTTGACATTTGCTGAGAGGAAGTGGTGAGCTATTGAGGCTGAGGGTGGTCGTAAGTCTGTTGCAATCACAACCCGTTTAGGCATGGGGTACTGAACCCTGACTTCATCACTAACCTGAAGACTTGAGGAAAGCTAGAGGCTCGAGTACGAGCAGCTACGGGAAGCTTCGAGAGCATAGAGTCCCCTACGTTCACAAACATTGTTAGATTCTTCAAAGACCATTCATAGCAATTCAAAGTCCTAGATTTTAATTACTTTACCTGATAGATCGCTAATTTTACGTACGGAACCTCCTAAACTTTTGAAAAGATTCTCCTCCTTGACCCTCGACTGATAATCCACCTCTCCAAATTCTTACTCAGTCAACTTTCAAAAGAGTCAGACCTGTTTCTATATCTGGAACAATCATTCGCGCCATCATCGCCGTCTGCCCATTGGTGCATCCTTACCGGACGTTTCTTCGCAACCCCTGCCTTTACTTCCCGCCCTTTTCCCCAAAACAAAGTGCCAGGGGCCAAAAGGTAAGTAATTTTGACAAGCATCACAGTTCCAATCTCAGACTCTCTATAATGATGATTTGCTAGACGAGATCTACTCTAGGATCAAAATCATGAATTGCCAGTATGTTTCGAGTGAGATCTCATGAAATTGAGGCCGGTTCTGATTCTTGGTCCTCGTCATCTCATAACAAATACCACGGGTCAGGATTGGCTTTTGTTACTTATCAGGCAGTTCAGATGTTTCTTGTCCAAGCATGAAAGCCGTTCCTTGTGTTCTTGGTGCCTTCGTCAACGCCGGAATAGAATTTGAAGCTATATCATGAAAAACAGGCATGATGAATGGTAGGTGATTATGTGTACTTTCTGTGGCTTCGAACTACTACCGATATCGTCATAACTTTCAGAAGAAGACGGTCAGTCCCAACAATCTCGCAATTCTGGGCATTATTGCGTCTCGCACCTACTTTCTCCTCCAGATACCTTGGACGACTCTTCGCGTCGAAAGGGCTGTTTTGGTCGTCCTATCTTAGGTAGCTGTGAGAGATGAAACAGATCGATAAAGCAGATGGGTAGATTGTGCTATTACGTGCGGACGAGTCGCAATGAGAAACAGGGGGCAAAAGAAGATGGGGCCGTAGGTAAGCTGAATAGCCGCAATGTGAGCGTTCTTTATACCATGATTCATTTTGGAACGTACACTGACATGATGAAGTGGACTGAAATCAGAGGTTTGATAGCCGAGAAAGGTCGTGTCATATCGTCTTTCCCATTGATGTAAGTTCGTCCCTGGAGATCTCGATGGCGTTCACAATGAAGACATGGGTCTACACGTATAATGTCCTCGCCACGGCCCTGTCATTTGTTGCTACCTCCCCAGCGTGTGATAAGTCCAACATCTGTCACAGTATCAGGTACAATATCTATGACACATGGATGGGGAATAAAAATTGACGAAGGCGTAGTTCATCGGGTCCGAATCTCATGTCTGCACCCTTCGATCCCACCAAGCCGACCCATTTTACTCATGATGTGAGAGAAAACCCCGTCATCTACTATCCAAACGCCTTAATCAAACTTAATTACATATTCCAGTCTTACTAAGTCAAGAGTCCTTACAACCCAAACGTCTTAGTCAAGCCTAAACATATATTCCAGCAATATAAATTTAAGAGTCCTTACTACCGAAAAGCCTTGATCAAACGAACGTGAATACACATTCCAGCCTTATAAAGTCAAGAGTCCTCACTACCCAAACGCCTCAATCAATCGTAAACATACACTCCAGCATTACAAACTCAATAGTCCTCATTACCCAAACGCCTTAATCAAACGTAAAAATACATTCCAGCATTACAAGCTTAAGAGCCCCGGCGACGCTACTACTCACTCCACCACTCCTCCCAAAGACCATGATTACAGAGCTTCAGGGTCCGTAGGGGACAGGCAGACAGGCAGGCAGGCAGACAGGCAGACAGACAGGCAGACAGGCAGACAGGCAGATCCCACGCCTCAATCCCAAAAAGCTAGCCTCAATTTGTCTAACATACCTCTGGCCGGGCAGGTGGCGAGGGACAGCGGCATGGGGACAGCGACATTATTTGGTATGACTTCGGAGCGAGCCATTCGCATGGCGAAGAAGGGGAGAGAAGAATTGAAGCAATCCATCAAGGATTGATGGAGCAATGACCGGCTCCAGACGTAGTTGGTAGCGAGGCTCACTAGGAGCTAGAGAGGCTACTAGGCCGAAGAGTAAAGCCAGGGTACTGAGGTAGAGGCCTTTTCGATGAGTATGAGCTCAGTGTTGGAACCTCTGAGCATCCAGGACACTCCCACGCAGGTATACTTTTTGAAAGTTTCTTGGTGATATTTTTGGTGGGGCGAGAGGGTTGATTGTTGTTGAAGCTTTGCGCCTGTGTGAGTTGGGCTTTGAAGAGTCCCCCCTTTCCAACGTCGCCCACGCAATCGTCTCCCTCACGACCATCTTCATGTATTTGCTACCACCCTCCACCTCCATTCCTCGGACTCCTCTATCCCTCCAACTCTTCTTCTCTCTCAAACGCCGCCTGCGCAGTCGCCTCCCACAAACATCTCCATGTACTTCCCCGCCTACTTCCACCTCTGTCCCTCCAACTCCTCTTCCCTCTCAAACGTCGCCTGCGCCATCACCTCCCCGACAAACGTCTCCATGTACTTCCCACGACGCTCATCGCATCTTTGCCCGCGCACGTATTCATGTTGTGAAAGGCGTGGTGGACGAACTTCGTCAAAAGGGCGGGGATGTTCTTATTGGGAAAGGCGTGATGGATTAGTTTGGTTAGGAGGGCGGGGAGGTGGAGGGAGTTCTGTGGTGAGGCGGGCTAAAGGAGGAGGGGATTGTTGTGGCTCGTCATCGGCTTCTTCTTCTTGTTTTTGGTCGTCTTGAGTGGAGGGTGAAAGAGTTGAGGTCCATTCGAATGTGGATGCTCGAGCTGGGGCGGATTTTTATCGGGGTGGTACGGAGGTGCTGAAAGTGTTGGAGATTTTGGTGGGTCCGAGGGGTCTGAATGCTGTTGATGCTTTGCGCTTGTGTGGGTTGGGGTTTGAAGGAGGTGTTTTATATATATTGGAAGGAAGTTGAGGAATATAAAAGTAAATGATCAAGCTGGGGCTGATTCTTGGCAGGGTGATGCGATATGCTGTTATTCTTGGATCCGATTGTAATGGTGGTTTTGGTGGGATGGGAGAGCTTTGAACGCTGTTGAGGCCTTGCGCTTATGTGAGTTGGGCTTTGGAGGAGATAATTTGTAAAGGTTGGGAATGAATGAGGTGAAGGGAGAGTAGACGTAAACGTACCGAGTGAAAGTCTTGGCAACACAAATCTGTATTACTATGTCATGGTCTTAGTGAGGGAGACATATGCCTTTTAATAACCCAGCGAGTAGCGAAAGAAGAGGCGGGTATCTACACACATAGATTAGTTTTCAATATCATATACCCGGTTATTGGAGTCTTATTATACATTACCATATAAACCCTTCCCCCTATCCACACCCAATCAGACTCACCTCTTTAACTCCCCACGCAGCCCCCCTTCCCCCCTCCCCTTCCCACCCCCTCCCCACGCCCCACCCCCCCCACCCCCCCCCCCCCCCCCACCTCCCCACATCCCCAATCCCCAACCCCCACCCCCCACCACCACCTAACCCTAACCCCTAACCTATGCCTCCGGCGGCGACTGCGTCGAGCCTAACCCCCTAACCCGTTGGCTGCAACGGTCCACTTCTTCCGAAATGACCCCCTACCACCCCTCTACCCGCTTCCCCCAACACCCACACCCTCCTTACCGAGATGCCTCTCGACATCACTGAGCAATTCTGGCATTTGTAAACCAGCAAACCATGACCTGCTCTTCATATTCATCTGAGAGAGTAAAAAGGGGATGCGAGATGAAGAGTACATTTTTTTGACAACGAGAAGAATATTGGTTTGAATGGTGCTTGTACATACAGGACAACAGATTCATGGTATTTCACTTCTATCCCAAGCATAAGTGAGCAGGGACTTCCTTTGGGGCGTCGGTTGCGGAAAGAGTTCGAAATACAAGGCTGAGGGGGAGAGATGATATTGATAGTACTGTGAGAGAATGGGAAGGAGGAGATCGAAATCAAGAAACCTAAAGAAAGGAGCAAACAAGGCATACATTTTGCTTTTGGTTTATGAGTAAAGAGCCAAACACTGACGAAAGATACAAGCTAAGAGAGTTTGGCGTTTGACAACTACAACACCATCAAGGGAAATATCATCAATCACAAGTAATGCATCCTTCCGTATCACTCCACTACTTTAATGCGTAATACATTTGAAGTAGGGATCTTGAATCCGTCATCGTCTCTCGTGTCGAAAGAGCAGACTTGGGTATCATGAAAACTCTGATTCAACTTATTAGCAATGCCCAATGCTTCAAGCCTTGCAATCTACCCCCTCTGGTATGCTTACGTCCATGGTCCCGTAATTCCACCACGCCACATGCGCCCACGGCATACGGAGGTCATATTCACGTCCCAGCTGCAAACCATCTCGCCACCAAGACAGCCAGATCTCAACAGAGCGCTTCACTGTCTCCCCAGTCTCGAGGGTCACGAAGCCATTATCCGGCCGCACAAGCCTCGGCTCATCATCGTACTGCTTCTCTAGAAATTCGTGTTCTGGGACTCGACCCTGCTCATCGTAGAAGAGGTAGGCTTCACCTTCGTTCCAGCCCGTCCCGGTCACGCCACCATTCTGCAGAGTCAGAGCTTGGCTGTCTTGGCGTGGCATGTAGGTCAAGCGAGCGGAGATGGAAAGTGTCTTAGAGGATAGTGATACGGTAGGGGGACCAGTGATTCTGACTTGGAGACGGGGTTCGTGCGGTCTAGAGAAACCGTTTAAGCGCGTGCTCTCAAGTGCAACATTCATACCACCAAGCATACTTGGACCTTTGCGAGAGATGAGAGGAACGCAGATTACACACCTTAGGCCCGCATCTTCAGGGTTGAGCAAGGTTTCTCGAGTACGCTGTTCCATCTCATTATGGCCCTCAATGAACCTCCCATACGTATCAAAGAGTTTTCGTGACTCCTCTTCTCTAAGTCTTGTAAGATCCTTATGCTCCTGGTCCAGGTTGCTGGCGTTGGAAGAAGCCATATATGGGCGCGAAGTGAGGGAATGTCGGCCGTTGGTCTGTGAAAGCTATCCTCATGAGAGTGGTAGACTCTGGAATAGAACTGGGATGCGACGGTCTTCCAACTTGCTTTCTGGGAAATAAGCTGTCAGTGGTCAGTCGGCCTGCTTTTGCCACGTCACGAAGGATGGATAGAGGTACTTAGTGAATTATAAATAGCATAGACTGATTTAACTCTTGAAGGTCACGTTCGTGCATATTATGAGGTAACTTTAAAACAAATCGATATGTTAGTGTATTCTGTAGTAGATTCCTCTACCCGCTTTCCTCGTATCTGTTGTTAAGGCCGTCCTGTCTATGATGATATTTCGTAATTGCTTTGGGAATTGTTGAGGAATTCCCCGCTGAAAAGCTTTGCGGAGATGAAGATTTGGGTTGAGATGGCTGAGATTATGTGGTAAGGGCGCTTTTAAGGTAATATATATGTATATTCCAAAACTCAGGATTCTATACTTCCTTGTCTGTACTCACCGTTAAGCTGGGGGGCGGTTGATCATCGAACTAAGTGTGGGTGGGTTATTAATCGCATGGTAGTAAAGGGTAGACTGTTGAAAAGCGCTTACCTGGCCGACCTTCGTCTTCGGGGCTAGATCTGCTAACGCTTGAGTTGGCGACTTGTGTGATGAAGACGGATCATGAGGAAGGAAGGGACTTTGAAGCTCTGGAATTTTTTTTGCTGTAAGTTGAATAGCTGGCTTGGAGACTGCACCCTTGGTACGAATGTGATGCAAAAGCTGCGTGAACTCATTGCATTCGTATCGCTGGGCTAATCTTGCAATGCCGTTCTGTCATTGCTCGACAGCTTCTAACGGTATGGAACTCGCATCGCACCATAGGATAACCTCTTCCTCCGTACCAAGGTAAACCAAAAAGGTTTTTTCCACGAGGACCGTTCATGAATCATTCGTGATGTCTGAGAATCACCCGAATTCGGCGCTGGCGACACCGCATCTGGGCTCATGAGCGCGTGAAAGACCCAATCCCTTCTGTTCGAGACCCAGTCGTCGTCTTTTGTAGTCAGCTGCGTGTCTGTGATGCAGGTGTCGTCTGCAAGGGCACGGCCTTTATATACAATGTCGAAATCATGAGCCAATCTGCCCTTACCTTGCTTGTTAGCGTAGAAACATTTGAGTTTCCGGACGTCGTATTGTGAAGATACCCGGCAACGCATTTCTTTGCCCTGCAGATTTTTCACGGTGACGTCGATGGTATATGAGCTTGGTTCTGGAATTGGCGGTCGCGGAAGGAATGAGACACATGTGAATGTGGCGTCATGTAGCACTCCGTATTCTCGGAGACTTTTGTCGCCCTGACGAACTAACTTGCCGGCATGTAGTAGAACGAATTGTGCCTCTGGAAGATCGATCCTGCCACGAATCTGGTCTTTGAGGTATTCAATTGTTGATTTCGATTCAAGCTGAAAGACTAAGGTCTTTGCAAATCCAGCGTTTCGGACAAAGACTTGTATATGACCATGAACCCAACTTTTCATGGATGGCACATTTTGACTTTCTTCTATGGTATGATAACTCGGAGGCGGCGTGCTGCTTGTAGCCTCGCAAGTGCTCATCCTGAAGCTCGGTGTACATGGCGTTAAATTCGATTTGGTGGAAACCGTACTATCAACGAAGTGACGATTTGTGTATCCAAAATCAGTCCTCACGTTGTCCCGATCCTCTTCCAAATGACGCGAAGGTTCCAGCAGCCTAAGAGCTAGGATATTCTCCTGCTGCTGCAGAATAGTCGGTAGTTTGCACTGCAGCTCGCTTCGTAACTCTTGCAAATGGTCCAGCATATCTCTTTCGAGATGGACGGTTGTAGTATTCATGGCTTGGATATCAGATTCAATCTTGCTCATTGAGGCTCTTGCAGCTCGTAGATTGTACCTAATTTATATCAGACGATTGCCATGTGTAAGGTCATGCTAGAATCGACCTACTCATTTGCTACACAAATGGCAATGTTTAATGTAATCTTGCATTGCATGAGCTCATTCCTCAACTCTGCTATCGCCTTCTCTTTCAGCATCCATTTAGCTTTCTTCAGAGTTCCGGGTGACGCCGAATTTTGTTGGCCCCGTAAGCTTGCTGCGATAGCAGTGAGCTTCTTGAATATTTCCATGCTGCCATCAAGAGCTTTCGACAGGCCGGAGGACATTATATGGTCCACGGCCACAGGTGCAGACGTTTCATCTTGCAGAACAGTTTGCAGGCTTCCTAGGACGAGATAGAAAGCCTCCAGATCAGACGAAAGCGCCAGCATCTGTTCATGGGCGGAGCGAACCCCGTCAACGGCATTATGGAGAGTCTGGCACGACTTGTACGCTGCAGAGGCAAGGGTTAGCACGGCCGATGAGAGGCCAATGGCTTCAGCCATTTAAGAAGGACTCTGCTCGCGTGGACAGCCAGGTAAAGAAGCGACGAAGATTGTTGGTCGAGAACTGTTATATGTATCCTTAGCAAGGCAGGTCAGCGGGGCCACGGTTGCACAGCCTTTGCATTTTGCTCACGAGGCTGAACGATGGTATGGAGTATGGGTAGAGGCTCTTTCGCATTTCGGTTCTCCCCTACTACGAAGGATGCCAAGCGGTATAGGAGCAGCTGCGCCCCTCTTGCTCGCTTGCTACGCCTTAGTACCCCCCCGGAGCCCCGGTACTCCCCGGTAATCTGGGCCCCACTAGTCGTCACCACCTGATGAGGGGTAATTGAACTAGCGTTGAAGGGATGTATCTAAAGACTACCTTATCCTACCTACCTTTTCTGTTGTATAGAACTACCAACAAGCGCCTTGGCCATTCGTACGAATCTGGTCCATGTTGCTGTTGCCTGATGTTGTCTTCTTTTGTCTCTTGTTGGTCAAGCTTGCATGAATAGTCTAATGGTGTTTCAGCGACGAGGTGGGCAAGATCTGTGCTCAATATCTCACGTGTGCTGGCATGTCTACTAAGTAGAGTAACGGAAAACTTCATTATTCTCGAAATTGGAATTTACGGCCGCTACACATTGATGTTGGGACAAAATATCCCGCGACTTTGCACGTTGGGAATACCATACAAGTGGCAGCGGCTGTCTGAATATTGCTGGGTGTCTCATGGCTGTATCATCCCAGAAACTCCACCATCGCACATGAGAGTGCGAGCAACAGTGAGTCAATGTTCAGGTCAAAGGCGAGGTTGCAGCACGCCCGGCTTTCTCCTGCTCAACGACGCGTTGCGCGGGCTTTTTGCACTGAAGATGAAGTCGAGCTCCTCAAGCTGCGAAGAATATCAGTTGAAAGACATTATAAAGGTTCATTGATGGACTCACGGTACAGTTCCGAGTTTCAGGAAGAACCAAATAAATTACAATCGCTTGAAAAAGACACCAGAGTACGAGGATGATGTAGGTCTTCCAACCGATAGCTGCGAGGGAGATTGGCCAGGCGAACTGATTGACGAGACCAGCGATGTTGACGGCTAGACCACCAAAGGCGTCTCCTTTAGCTCTTGTTTCGAAAGGGAGCACCTCGACCGTGTACAGAACCTGGAGAGGCGTGACACAGGCAGCAAATACAATGTCAAAGAGAACGATAAAGGCTACTATGGCCCTTGCTGAGTCAGCCGAACCTGACTTCTCATGCTGCGATGTTGCTACTGCCATGCAAACCCAGATCGACGCCAGGGCGATGTTGCTGAACATCAGTAGCGGTCGTCTGCCGATAAGATCTACCAGGAACGACCCAGTGGTTGCCGTAAGCAATTGCAGAAAGGAAAGTCCAAGCTTGAGATTGGTCTGAGAGACTTGGTCCTTGATACCTGCTGTATCAAGTACAGCACTGAGAAGTAGACCCACCAGAGCGTTGCCAGTCCATTGGCCAAAAACATTGACTATCATGTTGCAGCCGAGACGATAGCGTGATGCTCGACTTCGGAATAGGGCACGGTAGTCCCACCATCGCTTGTCCTAACGGAGGAAAATACAGTTGAGATTGGAGGTAACAAAGAGTCCTACCCACCGTGCCATCCAATCTCAGTACCTGCCCGTACTCTCTCAATTGCAGTTCGACCCATACACTTTCGACGCTGCCTTTGCCGTGGAGTTCAGCGAGCAAGTCTTTTGCTCGATCTTTCTCGCCATTTACAAACAACCACCTGGGGCTTTCAGGAAGTAGAAGTATGAGCGCCGCAATGATCACGGAGCAAAGAAGTTGCATCCATACAGGCAACAGCCACGTTGCATTGCCACTCAAGTTGAGAGAACCGCGGACTGCCCCGCTAGCGATTATAGAGCCGGTAAACCTGCAAGAACCCATGTGAGTGGTCATGATATGGGAGACCGCGCTTACCAGAAGGTATTGAAGAGGGCGGTGATCACGCCTCGGTGGGCGGGATGGGACAATTCAATGAGATTTATGGGACCACCGGCACCCGCAATCTGGGCTCCAAATCCGAGAAAAAGCCGACCGATCATGAATTGCCTCATGCTATGTGTGTAGGCCGAGGCCCCTTGAATCGCAGTACCCATCATGATGGTGCAAACGGCAATGAAAATGCCCTTTCTGCGGCCCCACGTGTCCAATGACGGACCTGTGAAGGGCAGTCCTGCGAGACCACCAATTTGGTACAAAAAGCCGACGAGGCCAACCCAGACGCCGCTGTTTGAACCATCAAAGTAGGCTTTGAACTCGTCGTTTTGCAAGAGACCATTGAGTAGGGACCCATTATAGCCGTCCATGGTCGAGCATAGAAAGCCGACTGCACAGATCAAGTACAGTCTACAGGCTTTCCGTGTGAATACCGAAGGGGTTTCCTTGACCATAGCTTCGGCAAACGCGTCAATATTAAGCATGTCATCGTTCCCTAGATCTGCTTCATGGCAAGTGACGAGCTGTAAAAAGGTGAGCTCAGTACCAAAAGAAGACCGCTGTATACCTGTATGCTGACCTCCTCAGCACTATTATCCTGGTCAGGGGGCATTTGTGTTGGGGATATCTCTTCTGTCTTTTCCATCGTATTCGACAAGGCCCGCTGGATTGACATTGTTCAACGGGGGAGTTGTTGAAATGGAGCAGCAACGACCCTGACTGAGGTATATCCGTCTACTGAGCACAATCCACGAGCTTTCCTCAACTAATCTATTGTACTCTCTACGTGAATCGCCCGCTCACGTGATGCGACACCACCAGCTTTGCATGCAGAAGAGCCTGAGCTGAACTGGTAGCCTTAAGTAGGCACTTTGAGGTGAGACCAGGCTGAGTGGCGTTTGTTTATCAAGCGAACTGAGGGACCTATCAATTCTGCTTTGCCTATTCAAATCACCCCCTCATCTTGCAGGAAGGCAGAGCAGGCTGATCGCGCTAAAGCGTGCTATCTAGGTATCTCCGGCGGCGCAAACGTAAGAAAATGGGAGAGAACCAGTAATGCGGTCAATCAACATCCCCGAATTTACGTCGCGATTAATTCTGGCACATGAGTCTGAATGCCTCCAAAACAAGCTGCTAACGACATACGAACCCCGTCCTGATCGAAAATGAATAGTAATAATAGTATCTTGATCTTGAGACAGCGTAAGTCAAGTCTTTGACCTTGGCCCCAACCAATGTTCCCCCCGTTGCACCGGTCGACAATTGAGTCCAACCAGCAGTTGCCTGCTCCTATGGCTAAGGCCTTCTTACAGTCATGAAATCCATCATACTGTTCACTTTTAAAACGGCTTCAGCATTGCCTCTCGGCACAATCCAGAAGGGCATTGCTCAGCCGGCAGACTTGGGTAATACTCCAATTGAGCAATCTACACAGGTCTGGGCCTCTGTAATATCAAATGTTGCGCCTTGGATGGCACTTGTGGGCGAGCGCAATGCGAAGGAATTCATGCGGATTACATCTAGCCACGACCAGCTGCTACTCATGGCTGCAGCGCCACTTGGTATCTTCTCAATCTTGACCTCTGCGATAAGGCTGAGCGGTTTTCGAATCTTGAGACGCATGGTAGGACGGGAGTCGGAGCGTACATGCGAGGCTCTCGTGGAGCTCACCCCCCTCAGCGTTTCGCCAGCGTCCAGTGTCTACACACCCCACGCCGTGGAGATCGAGCCGAGCGAGCAGAGAGACCAAGTCCCATATGTCTGTGCACATACAAGACAAACTACTCGTCGAGTTCTTTCTGTCCTCCAAGGGTTTGGGCAATTATCCTCTTCATGGCGTGCCAAGAAAGAAGACCAAGACAGCGAGATCGTGCTCGCAATCAAGGGAAACACTTTGTCGGCCGAGGCGACAGCCGATCTTGTCATGTATCTTGCTGACGGACAATCCGAACTGCCAGATTCGTTGACGAGTGGTGTCACCTCGGCTTCATTGAGCTTCCGTACAACTGGCATCTCACCAAATCAGACTGTAGCTAATGACAAAAAGCTTACGGTGCCTTCGCAGTGTCGGAATGTTTTTATCGCGAGCTTCTTCCTAATGCTCATGTGCGGGCTACAGCTATTGGGCTACCTCCGAGATGGAGGCTCAATATACTCGAATAGTAACCTTCAGACCTTTTCCATGACTTTAGCAGGCTATATTGGGATGACAGTCTTCACCATTGCCCTTCTCATCTCAATCAAAAAAGAGGTCACTATCGAGCGACTTCAATTGCCAGCAATTTTCAGTACAGCTGTGTGGACCTTCAGTGACTATCGGCACACAGGTCATCGGTCCTTCGATATTCCCCAAGGGCAAAGCCTTGTTCAGGCTTCGCCAACAATTTTCAGTCCGGCAGAGAAGATCCGGAGGAAAATCCAGAATCTGATCTTATGTTTGGGTTTAGTTGTATCCTACATTGTGTACTACCTTGGCATCCGAGTTGCGTGTTGGTGGGTTCCTCTCGGTAGTCTTCTAATAACTTGGCTGTCCGCTGGAGTTCGCGCCATCATCATGAAGAATTTCCTGGTCGCAAATGGCAAGCCGCTGGAAGAGCACTGGCTGGGTATATTCCAAAACGATGTCTATCACTCCCTTCTCGCAACAGTGGACATGATGCTAGCTACGAGAGAGAGACCTGGAGCTTCTCTTTTAGATGGCGACGGTGATGTGGCCAAATTTGCGCAAGATGCTATTGAGCTATCCCCATCAACGGGTCCCGCAAGCTGCACACTGGTTGTAGCAAAACCTTACCGACAATCACTGCAAACTTGGTCAGGCTGTGAAGACGTGATGAAGGTCTCTCTCGAAATGAGCAAACAATGTTGCAGATCCCACAAATTCATGTCTGTAGGTCACAGGCTCTCATCCTCGAACATGCCGTCCTCCAAGCGAATCATACGCTTCAAGCTCATGATATACGTTCCGGGCTTGATATGGAAAGCTGACAGCCCTTTGGACTTTATCCTGACCGAGGACTTCGACTTTCCGAACCCATACCGCGACCTTCTGAAGATTTTCCACCTTTGCGACGGAGTGCGCGGTCAAATAACACGCCATACCCCGTCCCCAACAGCGGAGACGGAGATCAGTCACGTTCTCTGCGGTCCCGTCACTCTCCCTCCAGCAGGTCTCACAGGGACCATTACCCTGACAGACCTTTTAGTGCAGCTGCGCGAGGTGAACACAGAATGTACGAAGGCTTATACTCTGGAACAAGCAATACTCTTGCCGACCATCCAGCTTGCCGCTATGTTCGAAAGTTTCCACTCGGAATCGGCAACAGCTAGCATTCAAGTTCTCCAAGACAGTCATACGGACAATCTCAAGCTGAGTGGGGCCGACTTCCTGCCAAATCTGCAACAACAATTCAGTGACCTAAACGTGTGGGAAAACTTCATGTTGCCGAAATCTACCGTTTTGCCACAAGAGTTGAAACCTAGGGACAACAGCAGTGGTCTTTATGGCCGAAAGGTTGTACACAGTAGTTCCAATACAAAGACAAGGAACATGTTGGAAGCTATGGAGCCGCATCTTCAGCGTGAGCTGCACGGGCCGTGGAGAGGGGCTTAGATAATGTCATGCCAAACGTGCTCCTTTGTAACGCGTCGCCTGAAGAAGCTGACGTTTATACGCGCCGATGCTCGCCATGATTCCGGTGAGCTGTGATGACAAACGAATGAAGAAGAACTTGCATTACGATAATAAACATCCCTTTTCTTTCTTCAACACTATGGATGTTGCCGAATTCGTACGTCAAGTTTCGTGAGTATAACTGCATTCCAGTTATCCCTCTCAACCCGCTCAATCATATATGAGAGACGGTGAGTATCCTCAAGTCATGATAGGTCATTACAAGCAGAGTTGTTTGACACAAGAAAACGAAGCTCCCCCGATTTTCACCCGACAGTAAATCGCTTCCAGATTGGGGACAAGCCAAGGATGATGGCCGACTAAGCTACTCCGAGAGTTCGACTTGTATACGAGACTATAGCAGCATCAGGCTACGTATGTATGTTCAACGATAATCACTCCCTATAAAGGTAGTCCAGAGCGTAGTCTCGCTGATGTAGCCTGTTCGCCGTCTAGATTTATCGCGGTTCCGGCAGGTAACTGGATTGTTCCCACGTCTAATAAGCATATCGGCTCGGTGGCCGTCGCGAATAAGATGAACGCTCAGCAAGACATGCTCAATACAGTATTGGGCGTTTCAACCGCCAACCTTTTCTCCGGAAGTAATAGACAGGTTTTATAGTCCCGATTTCAAGCGATTATTTAATATTATTTAATAGTTAATAGCTATATCAGGTTATAGTATTTACTAATTATATAAATTATTAAGTTAGTAATTTAATTATTAAATTACTAATTTAATATAAATAATAGCTTAATTAAGCTATTATTCTAATATCCTTTATAATTAATCTATTACTTACTTATATTTATATCTATTCTATCCCTCTTATAACCTTCCTCTACTATTATTAATAGTTATTATATACCTCCTAGGCGTACTTTAAAGTCTTCTAAGGATATCCTAGGTATTAATACCTTTATTATTATTATTATTAATATATTAGATCCCCCTTTTATATCCCTATAATTAAAGATCTTAATATAATATAATAAATATATAATTACTATATATCTATATAATTAATAAGAAGATATTATTACTAGCCTCTATATAAATATACCTCTTATGTCCTAGGAACCTCTTAATAATAATAATATCTTTCCCTTATATTCCTCTTAACCTACCCTATAAAAGTCCTCTTATAAAGAGAAAGGTTATAAGAAAGTTAGGTTATATAATATAAAGCTATTATAATATTTAAAGAGGTATAAGAGAAGGAGGACTAGGAGCTTAAATATCTTATAATTAGATAGTTATAATAAGAAGTATAAAAGAGGTAGGTAGAAGGGATAAAGTATATATAAAGGAATACTTTTTAATATTAAAGAGATAATAATACTTATTAATTAAATACTTATTAAAGTAGGTATATATAGACTTTTTAATATAAATTTATAATAAAAGGATATATAATAGGACTTTAAGATATATACCTACTATTTCTACTCTTAGAATAATTATTAATAAAAGGTAGCAGTACTACTTAAATAGTATAAGTATAAAAAGGAATATAATAAAAGATCTAGGTATATAATAATTAGTAATAACTTTATATAAATATTAAATTAATAGTAATTAATAATTAATAAAGTTTAAGCTAAAAAATATATAAAAAAAAGTAAGATATAAAAGATAAGGAGAAAATATAAGATTATAAGATTAAATAAGATATACTCTCTACTTATTAAGGTAAAAGGGTTATAAGAGAAATAGAGAATATTAGTTCTAATAAAATTCCTTCTTATAAAGAAAATAATAAATAAGACTCCTCTTTAAAAGGCTTATATATCTTACTCTTATTTATAATAATATTACTATTACCCTCTAATATAAATATTATATTAAAAGGTTCCCCCTATTAATAGTAAAGCTTAAGTCCTTAATATTAAAGTAATATTAGCTATTAAAGTAGTATTAATATTAAGAGTAATCTTAAGGATAAAGCTAACTCTATTAATAGTATTATCTATTAACTATAATAATTATAATAATAAAATAAGAAAAAGAATAGAGGGATAAAGTTATAAAAGGATAGGTAAAGATTTATATAAATATAAAGGTCTTATCTAACTTAAGATATAACTACTATTTTAGTTAATTTTATAAAGTAAAGTTTAAATTTCTTTGAATCTTATAATATAATAACTCTAATAATAATATTTATAAGTATTAATAAGCTTATATTAATAAGTAGTACTTAGGCCTCTCTACTTATTAATATTAATATATTTATAATAATTAGTACTTAGGACCTAGCCTTAATTAAGAAGCTAGAACTTATTTATAAGTAGTAACTTAATATTAATATAGAACTTAAATATTTAATTAAAGGAATATAATAGATTTATAATATATTAAATATACTTTATAAGGAGTTATAAGCCTTTATAACTCTATTATAAAAGTAAATAAGAGCTTAAGAGAACCTTATTTAAATACTTTATATAAGTTAAGTCTTATATTAATAGTACCTAAGTAAAGAGATAGAATAAATATAAAAAATACTAGAAAATATTACTAATTAAATTAGTCTTACTATCCTTATAAATAATAATATACTAAGCCGTCCCTAGATATCTAATAAAGAGGTTATAAATATAGTATAATTATATATTAATAAGCTTAATAATATTAAGGATATAGATTAAGTAAATAATAATAAAGACTTTAAAAGTAATAATAATAATAATAAGTAAAGGAGAAATATTATTAAAGATTTTTATATAAAAGTTAATAAAAAGCTTAATAAAAATAGGGTTAATAATATATAATAGGAATATTATAAGACTAGTAGATATAATACTTAGGTATATTTTATAACTCTAATATATAAAATAATATAGAATAATAGAATAATTAATAGTATAAACCTCTAATATTTAAGTAACTTAAGATTAGGATATTTTAGAATAAAAAGTAGAAAAACTAAATAGAATATAAAAGTAGAAACTTTAAATAAGAATAAAGAAATAAGGCTTTATAAGATACTTACTATTTTATAATAATTATATAAATAGGTTATATTACTTAATAAAGGCGGGTTTCTTATATTTCTTATATATATTATAAATTTATACTACTTTATACCTTATCTTTATAAGCTTCTTTATAATCTTAAATTTAATAATAAGCTCTTTATTATTAATATAATCTATATATTAATAATATTATAATATTAGAGTTAGGTAATTATATATAGATTATAAGCTTATAATTCCTTTAGTTATATTATAAGGCTTTATATAAAGAAATATACTTAAGTAATTATTAAGTAGAGTTAATTACTAATAAATATTAATAGATTATTAAAGGCCTTATTCTAAATTAATTAAATACTATATTTTAGCCTTATAAATAGGTAAAATAGTTTATTAATAGTACTAATACCTAATAGATATTATTAATAAGTATCAGCCTTAATTTTATTTTATATTTAAAGGTATTTATTACTTAAAGTATTTATATTATCTTAAAATTATACTTAATAGTAATTTATATACTAGCTATTCTTTTATTAAACTTTCTCTTTTATATATTTAAGTAGCTTATATATAATAATATAATAAATTCTATATACTTATAAGCTTTATTACTAAATAAATCTAGAACTTACTACTCTTAAAATACTTAATATAACTAGTCTTATATACTAGAAGTTTATAATATTATTAAGTTATTTACCTTTCCCTTAAATAGGTTATATAATATACTAATTAGACTATTTAAATATATTACTCTTAATTATATTATATTATATACCTTTTTATATATAAAGTAAAAGAACCTCTAATCTTCCTTTAATTAATAAAAGTACTAAGATATTCTATTAATAAACCCTTAAATTATAAACCTCTTATATATTTTACTTATATATTTAATTACTCTTATATACCTCTAGATCCTATTATATTTAAAAATAGGATACTAGTATAAGATAGGATTATAATAATTATATAAGTACTTAAAGATATTATTAATTATAATAAAAATAAAGGAGGGAGACTAGCTAAATATTATTAATAACTTATATAAAAGATATAGATATAAGAATTTTATTAGAATAAGATATAAAGTAAGCTTTAAACTAGGCTAATAATTTTATTATTAATTAATACTTTTAAGGTTAAAATAAATAAATAAATAAAATATTTTATCTTTAATAAATTTAAATATCTACCTTATTTATTTAAGTAGGAAATTATTAAGACTCTACTCCTTACTTTAATACTTAATTAGTAAGATATAGATATAATATAAGACTTAGCTAATATAATATAAATTAAGGATAAAGAGGGCTAGAGTAATTATATATATAAGTTCTTTATTAGAATTAATATTTATAATATATTATTATTAATAATATAAATAAATAGATAATTACTAAAAGAGGTTTTATAGGTAAATCCTAGATAGGTAGGGCTAAGTAGTAATAGTTTATATTTAAATAAATTTAGATTAGGGTTAGCGTACGGCTAGACCCGTGTAAATCATTAAATAAACGTTAAATAATCTCACTATAAAACCTATCTAATGCGCAGGCCAATGTCCTTCTTATCAAAACGCTCGACGCCAGACAACAAGAGGCTGTCCGCAAAGCGTTCTGGATTTCTATACGGAACATATGGATCATCGCCGTGTGCTTCGCGGCAGCAGGGCTGTCAGTCTGCCTGTTCATCCGACGCAAGAAGCTGGATAAGACTCATGTGGAGGTGAGGACCGGGCTGGCTGGAGAGGAGGAACGAAGAAAAATAGCGATGGAGCGGAGGGCGGAGAGGAGACAGGCGGGGACCAAGGCTGCATCGCAATAAGATATGGTTCTACTCGATCGAGGTGTGTGTCCTGGAGTAGTTCCGTCATGAGTGCCTAGGGTCTAGCTGATGACTCGAAAGCCTGGTGCTGGTTCTCCGTAGACAAAAGCTGGTCCCATTACACATCTCAAACCTAGCACTGCTCTACCTTTGCCTGCAAATCGACATTAACAACGCAACTCTCTTCGTTCCAGAACAAGTTCCCCTCAGCGAACTTGCAGAGACGGAATATCAAGGTCTCAGCAACCGGGGTTGCAGATTGAAGTAAATATAGCTTCGTAAACCACAACTTTTTGAATCTTACACGCCGTGAACCAAGCTTGCTCGTGCAGGTTTTTCCTTCATCCTACGCCACGTTTTCAGTTTGGGGACGGTGCGCATTGCATAGAACAATGAGAGAGGGACCGAAGAGATTTTTCGGGTAAATGGGTAAGCTTGACGACGAAACTGGAAGGCGATGTGTGGAGGGAAAGGGGGAAGCGAGAAGGAGAATACAGGTACTGGTACGGCGAATGTAGTATGTACATTTTCTTATAAGGCGAGTAAGGATACTGTGCGGAGTGGGAATTCCCAGTAACGGTACATAAGTGTTGGAGAATAAGCCCTTCTGCCAAGAGAATAAGCGAGTGGCTACGTCTACAAAGTCTTGTTGTCTCATTATCTTATTCCTAGACACCTTCTCAGACCGTTCTAGTCATCTAGCATAGCTATCATATCCTCTATCAGACCCCTGATATCGTTCAACAATAAGTACGTCATGGTGGATATGAAATGAGCTGGGAACCACATGAATTCACGAAAGTGTAGAAGTTCCAACTGCTAATCGATACGTCATCTCTAGCATATGCAATTTACAGTGCCAGGTTTTCTGCAAGGCCTTCGTTGGAACCAACCCCGTTTCACTCCGTTCTGTAGGATGAGTAGGAAATCCTCAATGGCAACAAAGGCTGGCTATCACCCTTTTCTTATATCGCGAGCCGGTCGCGGGCCTTCGAAAGTAGGCTAGCTTGAACATTTGCGATACTATGTGCAGATGCATATCAAGTAAAGAACATCACTACGAGGGAAGCAGACCTCTTTTAAGGTGGCGTGGGAGAAAAAGGAAAATGCTAGGACAAGTTTCATAGAATGAGGGTTTCTACTGCTGATCTAGGACGCACAAGTAAATAGAGCTATATTAATCTCAAAGACTGGGGCAGTTTGTGTCCAAATATCGCATCGCAAGCATCCCCTCTTTCCCTTAGTGTGAGTGCGTTACCTCGCCGTTCTCTCCCATGCGGACACCGATAGCTGTAGACTCATCCAAATCTTCGACGGGCAGACCGAGCACGTCATTATGGAGGCCCCGGCTGGACTGGTAGTCGCCGTCGCCGTTAGAGAAGAACATGCGGCTGTAAAGCATCTTCGTGAAAGCAGCAAAGTTGCCCTGCTTCACGACGGCCTGGCCATCTTTGAAGCGCTGTTCGGCGGACTCGTGGGTGATGGTCCAATCGGCGTTTGTGGTGCCTGTGACGCGCTTGACGCTCTCAAACATATCGCGCTGGGTAAGTCGGAAGCTGGAGATGTAAATGTTGCCGTTGCGGAACTGCGACAGCGTGGGCGAGCGGTCGGTCGCGTCGTCGGGCAGCTCCTTCAGACTCAGCAGGCTGGCTATGGCGCGGCCGCACTGGGGCCAGGTGCTGGTGTTGATAGGCACGTTGCCATCGTCGAATTGGATAAAGGATCGCTTCTGGAGATCGAAGCCGTAGCGATCCGGTCCGCCGCCCAGGCTGAACTCGTACCAGAAGTTGCAGCATAGCATGAGGTAGGAGCTGACGCCGAGGCTCTTGATCTGGGCGCAGGTGCTGTCGCGGCTCTGCCTAAGCATGTTATCGTTCAACAGCGAGTCGTTGGCGGCATCATTGCCGAACCAGTTGGGCAGGACATACGGCACGCCAGCCTCAGCAGCAGCGCGCACGATTTTGCTGATGGTGTCACTCGGAGCGGCCACGGCCATGGTGATGATCAAGGCCTGCTGTCCCCGAAGCGCCTTCACCAGTGCGGTGTTGTCGTCGCCGCTGTAGTCGACGCGGACAACCTGCAGGCCGTTGGGCAGCTTGCTAGCGCTGCTAGGGCGTGCGATGGCTGTTACGACATGCTTGCCGGTCTTGAGCAAGTGCTCTGCCAGGTGCTTTCCCACCTGGCCGCCCGCCTGTCACCCAATTAGAGATGGTTGCTTCCCCTTCGCGGTGGAGTGGAGACTCGACGCACCCCAACAATGGCCACCTTCTCGATGCGGTTGGTGAAGCCCAGAGGCTGATTCTTACTATATCTCCCGGCCATGGTCGCCTGTAGTCAAGCCTCGAGTAATGGGAGGTGGCTCTGGCTGTACTGAATGGTCGTCCGTCTCGACGGAGGACCTACGTAATAACGGGTAGACAATCAAGTGTACGCCAGTGACTACACAAAAATATCTCTCAGGAATCGCCTTCGACTCCGTTTTGGTGGTGCACCGGCCAATGGGGCTTGATGGAATGCGATGAAAAAAGTCCGAGGTACGACGCTTACTCAGCGCACTCTAATTGGAGACGAGGTGGAATCGGATTTACCTGAAGTGGAGATAGAATAAGGGCTTTAAGAAGGGTTATCTCCTTTCTCTCCGAACGCCCTTTTATCGATATGCTGGTCAGCACCTCTCCAATAATAACAGGGCGTGAAACCCCGGCTTAGAACTACCTGTCTCCCCCCGAAACTGTGTGATTCTTCGGGCACCGATCGGGAGACAGGACGCATTAAGGCATATTCGCATCTTCAACGTGTATGCCAGTGTGCTAGAGGTTAATAGCCTACGATGCCTGTTCAAAAGGGCCATCGTGGTGGGAACATACCCTCCTTGGAGGTTGGTGGTCAGACCGCATAGTACGCCACTCATGATTGGGGTTGCTCAATGTCTCCCAAACAAGAACAACCGAATGGTGTGTCTGAAACGGCGTTCCCTCTCGAGGAGCTGAGCTGGACGGTGACTAAGAATGCCAGTATTGTGAGCCAATACCTGGGGGCAAACCACATTCCACAGCCATCATTCGACAGCGACGGTCCCAGCACTATCGTCCCTGCTGTTTCGCCATACAATATTCAACAAGCGCGGCAGAACCTCATCGCGGCCTCTTTGGAGATTGTACAGCTTGCGATTGGACCTAGCGAGTTCTTGTCCAACCTCGCCACCGGTGTAAGACTCGAGCCTTCCTCCCTCCAAATCCGCGATAACACGTACTCATCTTCCAAAGTTTCAATAATCTCCTGCCTTTGCTGGCTATGTCAATACAACATCTTCCACCTCGTGCCACTGAGCGACACGATTAGCTATGCGGACCTCGCCTCTGCAGCCCGTGTCCCTGAGCAGCGCCTCAAGAGCATCGTCCGCATGGCCTTGACCAACACATTCCGTGAGCAATCAGACGGTAAACGCATCGGTCATTCGGCGACATCGGCGCTGCTGGCACGCAACGCCGATGTGTACGCTTACGCTACGTACATGTGCGCCAAGTCGGCGCCAACAGCTATGCACATGGCAGCGGCGTCCCAGCGGTGGGGTCCCGCCAGCATGCGCACCAACGAGACGGCATATAATATTGCCTTCGACACGGATCTGCCCTTCTTCGAACACATCTCGCGTGACGAGACCAAGATGGACGAATTTGCTAGGTATATGCGTAGTGTGAGGAGTAGCGAAGGTATTGACCTCAAACACCTCGTGGCTGGCTTCCCATGGCAAAACATCTGTGATGGTGGAGTAGTCGTCGACGTGAGTAACCTAAGTTTCTAGAGGGAGCCGAGAGGTGGGAATTCCTGCTAATCTCTTCGCTCCATTCAGGTAGGGTCAACCGGCGGCGCTGCTATAGCGCTGGCCAAAGAGTTTCCCCATCTCACTTTCGTGGTGCAGGACCTGCCCGCCAACGCGGACAGCGGACGCAGAGCAGCAGCAGAGTCATTGCCTGCTGACGTCGCATCTCGCCTCACTTTCCAAGCGCACGACTTCACCCAGCCGCAGCCGATGCGAGGCGGCGACGCATATCTCCTCAGAATGATCCTGCACGATTGGCCTGACGACGAAGCCGCCAACATCCTCAGAAACATGGTCGCGGCGATGGACAAGGCAAACTCAAGGCTGCTCATCATGGACCCGGTCAGTCCAGCGCCTGGGTCGGTGCCGGTTTCGGTGGAACGCATTGTTCGGATTAGAGACTTGACCATGCTGCAGGCTTTTAACAGTAAGGAAAGGGATGAGGATGATTGGAAAGTTCTGCTTGCTGCTGCCGATCTAAGGCTGCATTTGGTCCGCATTATTCAACCGCTTGATAGTGCCATGTCGGTATTGGAGGTAGCGTTAGGTCTTGCAACAGACGAAAAGAACTCAGAATCCAAACCGAGTAAACTTGAAGCCCTGCCAAGCCATTCCCAAATATGTGCTCCAAAACGAGCCTCTTGGGTATACCTAGGAACGCTGTTTACTAAGCTCGTGTTTGAGGGAAGCGAGGATAAATCTGGGATAGCGTCTCCGCGCAAGTTTTCCCATGCGGAAGATCGGAGAACCAGAAACATCACCATAGCAGACCCTCAACTTCGTAGTGATATGCGTAAACTGCTTACCTTTCCGAATTGCCTCTTATAATCTTTCGTCCTCTTAAGCATTCAACTGCTTAACCTGAAGGCACTCGAGGACTCTACTAGAAGAAATCGCACGGATCTTTAAGCGAGAAACCCTACTAGAATTATAACTTAGCATTTTAGTATAATAACGATTTTATTTATATTCGAATATATATTCGAATATATTCAAATAATTATTTAAATATAAATATACTAGTAGGATATTTAAATATAAATATACTATTTTAAGATATTTAAATAAAATTTAAATATATCTAAAAATAGTTATATACTAAAAATAGTATATATTTTTTGTATATTAAATTAGATTATATAATAAAGTACTATTTATAATACTTAGTAATCTAGACTAGCTTATAAAGTCTATAATTTATTACTAATACTACTAATTTATAAAGAGTACTATTTTAAATAATATATTTATATAGATATTTAAATATAAATATTAATAAGTTTATTATACTATCTATCTCTACTACTTTAAGGTAAGCTTTCTTAGCCTAGTACTTTAAAGCCTTAAGGTAGGCTTTTAGCTAGCTCTAGATATCCCTAGACTAACCGCGTCGGTTCTATTTAGAACCGAATTCATAATTATTATGTAACGCTAAACCTATACAGGGTATAAGCTAGCTATAAGTAGTTTAGCGAGTCGGGTTAATACCTAAAAGTAGTACTAAGTACTAAAAAAACAGTTAGTCTAGATATCCTTCTAATCCTCTAGGTTTTTAGAAATTACTAATATTACTTATATTAACTTAGATAAACTTAGGATTTTTTAGACTTTAATAAAACTACTTATCTTAAGTAGAGAAGCTATAAACTTATTTTACTAGTCTATTTTTAACTTATATTAGTAAACTAGGGAGCTTATATATTATAAAAATATATATATTTTCTATATATAATAGGCGCGCTTATATAATAGCTTTAGAGATTAGAATAGTACTTAGAGTAACTATTCTTTTTATACTTAAGGGTTCTTTTTAGTATTAACTTAAATTATTAAACTACTTATAACTAGCTTATATCTTATATAGGTTTAATATAAATAGTAAGTAGGTAAATTAAGGCTAGTAGAGTAGGAAGAAGTAATTAGATATAGGTTAGTACTATTAGATCTATAGTATTATAACTCTTATATAGTTAAGAATTAAGACTATTATAATAATAATACTATATACCTTAGATAAGATATAAGATAGTTTATAATAGGTATCCTATCCCTTTAATTTCTAAGATCCTAGACTATTTATAGTATATAAAGATATATACTAAGATTAATTTAAAGGGAGTATATAATCTAATCTAGGTTAAAGAAGGTAATAAATAGAAGATAGTGTTCTATACCTATTATAACCTTTTTAAATACTATATTATATCTTTTAAACTTCTGGAACTAATATCTTAGTAAGTTAGGTTAATACTTTGGTATTAATACTTAGTACTACCTTATAGTATTAACTTAAATACTTAGTACTAACTATTAGTACTAACCTAAATACTTAGGCTAGGAATCTAGTATTAACTTACTAAGAGTCGAGTTAGGTACCTAACTTAAGTTTAAAGTACTAATCTAACGCGGTTAGTCTATATTTTATAACTAAAAGCTTACGCCTACTAAGATAAATTATAATATACTTAATTAAGAACTCCTAGTTATTATAATATCCTTCTAGGTATAATAGAAGTATTTAGAAGAGGCTTAATATTAAATTATAATTATTATAAACTATTATAATCTTAAATCCTTTCTAACTACTAAGACCCTTAGCTATTAATAAGTATATTAAGCTAAATTTCTATTAGTATTTAACTTTAAAATATAATACTAGCCTAGAAGAAAGAACCTAGTAGATATACCTTTAAAAAGGGTAGATTATAATAAATTTAATATATCTTATATAATAGTCCCTTTTTTTAAATTAGGTATTATAGTAGTTAAGAAGGGCTACTAGGTAGCTTTATAAGTAGTAGCTAATCTAAGTAATCTTAAAAAGGAGGATTAGATCCCTAAGCTCTTATAAACTATCTTAAAGGAAATAGTAGAGAAACTTAAGGGGGATAATATAGCTACTAAAATTAATAGTATTAACTTTAAGTAAGTAGTAGGCCTATTATACTTCTAAAGTAATTAGTTTTATATATCTAATAATAAAGGCTTATAACTTTAAATTCTTAGGAACTTTTATAACTTTATAACTATAAGCTATCTTAGCTAGAATTATACTACTACTATTACCTAGTAATAGTTTTATTAGCTTATAATAGGTAAAGATATTAAAGAGTATATTAAGACTTTTAATACCTTTTAGTAATTAAAGTATTTTAAATATAAGCCTTATAAAGAGCTTATATCTATTCTAGTCTTATATAGCCCTTAAGAGGCTGTAGCTATTAACTTTATTACTAAGTTACCTTAAAGTAGAAGTTCTATTAATAATATTACTTATAACTATATTATAATAGTTATAGACTATTTTAATTAAATATACTATTATATCCCCTATTATAAAATTATAATATGAAAGTAATTTATTATGATATTCATATAAGAAGTTTTCTAATTATATAATATATTAAATATAATTATTAGTAAATATAATATACTATTTACCTCCTACTTCTAGTAGATATTAGTATAAGCTTTAGATAGTAACTATTAGCTCTTAACTACCTTTTACTAATAAATAGATAGGCTAATAGAGTAATAGAACTAGGTAATTAAATAATACCTTTATATATATATAAATTATTAATAAGATAACTAGGTTTTATAGTTACTTCTAGTAGAGTATATATATTATAATAGTCTCTATTATACTATAAAATATACCCCTTTCTATATCTATATTAGGAGATATTAGATACTCTTCTAATTATTAGATATACTTTTATCTAATCCTAGTATAAGTACCCTTAAGTTTACTAAGGAGCTAGAATAACTTAACTTATATCTAATAAATATTTTTATAAAGGCTTAAAATATATAAATAAAATATTATAATAAGGGTTATAAGGCTTTTATACTCTAGAAGAGAGACTAAGTAATACTCTAGAATAATAATATTATATCTTAGAGGGTATATAAGAAACTTAATTATAAGAAGCTTAGACTATTTCTTATAATTAAAATTATTATACCTAATTTATACTACTTTTAATTATTATACTAGATGAAAATCTACTTAATATTCTATATATTCTTTATAAGTTATATTACTAAAATACTATTAAAGTCTATATTATACTACTTCTACCCCTAGTTAAAATTATTACTAAAGATAGAAATTATATAGAATATAAAGTAGAGGAAATTCTAGACTTAAAGTTATACTATTATAAACTTTAATACCTAGTATCTTAAAAGGGGTATTAATCTTATTAGAATATCTAAGAACCTACTAAGCTCTTATAAAGTAGCTTAGAGTTAATATAATAGTTTTACTAAAAATATCTATTTAAGCTAGGACCTTAAGAGGCCTTTCTAACCTTACTTAATATAGTAGTTACTACCTTATAATAGATAGGGGGACCTTATAATAGTAATAGGAAGTAGTATAAGTAAAGAGCTAATAGTTATAATATTATATAATTATCTAGTCCTATAAATATCTTATAATAAAATAGAACTATTTAGTAAGGTATTAAAGTTCTTCTAATAATACTTTATATACCTAGTAATACTTTATATACCTTTAAAGGAATAATATTATAAGAATTTAATAATTTACTTTATTAACTTACTATATTATATTACCCCTATTATATAACCTTTATCTAAACTACTTATAAAGTTAAATAGTAATTTAAACGCGTTATAAAAAGGGCTTAGAAGGGATTTTACTTAACTTAAAGATATATAATAACTTAGATAAAAAAAAGTAATATTACTAAGTAACTAACTAGAATTATATAACTCCTACTATCCTTCTCTTATAAGCCTTAAACCCCTCTAATTCTTTAAGACTATTTAATACGAATTCCCTACTACTCTTATAACTTATATAAGCTCTTTTACTAATAATATTATATCTAGCTTATAAGTATTAAATTATATTATAATTAAGGTAGTAATTAATATTATAAATAGGGTTTACTTAAGCGCTTATAAATAAAAATAGAGTAGAGGATATACTCTTTATAAACTACTTATTCTTTAATCCCTTAATATTAGATATTACTTTAATAAAGTTATAGATTATAGCTAATAGCCTTATTAATACTAATAGCTCTTAACTTCTCTCTAAGAGGGTTAAGCTATTAAAATCTAGCGTTAGTAATTTCTAAAAACCTGGAGGGGTATCTAGGACTAGCCCTAGGCCGCCCTAGGCCCCTAGGGCTATAGTTTAAGAAAGCTTGCCCTAGGGCCGTGTTATAACCTTAGTACGCGAGCCTTAGTAGATATTATAAGCGCTTATTAAAGTCGAATATACCTTGATATAACGAGTCGAGTAACCGCTCGCCTAGTTACTATAATTACTATAAGACGACCGTAGTAAGCGGGACGATCGCTTACTAAGTTACTCTAGTTAATACAGGTCGAGTACTAGTAATTAGTATAAGTATAGACTTTCCTATATCTATATAAATAGCGTTACTTTCTCTTTAGATAGGAGCTTCGTACTTAACTTATATTATCTACTAGACTAATCTCCTAGATATTAAATATAATTCTATACTAGACTAGTTTAATATAAAGCCTACTTGTCTTCTCCTTAATACTCCTCTTTATAAGATCTACCTATTAATCCCTAATAACCTTTAAGAGTTATAGGTTATAATACTTTAAGTACCCTTAAGATAAGTACCTTAGGAGAAAGAAACTCTACCCTAAGTAAATAAGGTTTATAATAGTTAATAGTTATTCAAGTAAAGGATAGTATTAAGATTACTAAACTAGACTTATATTATAATAATTATAAGAAGCTAAAAGAGTAGTTAGTATAGATATAACTATACTTCTCTTTTAATAAAGATACTATTATTTTAAGTAACTAGCCTCTATTTATTATAACCTATATATAAGGACGGGCTTAGAGGTAGTCTACCCCGTATCTTAAATAATATATAAAAGGTCCTAATAATTAAGATAACGCCGCTATTAAGAAGTAGATAGAAAGCTTTACACGTTTTTATATAAAGATAAGGCGTATATTTAGACCCTCTAATAAAGAAAGTATAGTAGTATAAGTTATCTAGTACTTATCTTAGAAGAAGTTAGTATTAGAGTACTTAACTTAGTTTTAATAGTATATAATATAAATTAACTAGGATAATAATATACTTATAATAATATATTAATAAGGATTAAAGGATAATATTAAGAAAGAACTTATATAAGATAGAGCTATATATAATATACTAGATATACTTATTAGAGTAGTAGTAAGAATTAATAACTAACTCTATAAGCTTATAATAGAGTTACGCTATAATAGTAGTATTATAAGACTTAGATAAGTAGGGATCTATTTTAGAGGATATTATAAAAGATATATATAATATAATCCTTACAGACCTATACTAATAGAATTAGACTTCACTTAAAAGAAAGGTAAATTTAGGGGTAAGAAGTAATAAGGGGATAGAAAAGTAATAAAATATTATAACTATAATAAACCGGGCTATATTACTAAAGACTACAGGTTAAAAAATATAGTAAAACGACTATAATTAAATGTACTAGAGAGAGTACTAATTAAGATAACTAGACCTCTAAAGGATTAACTAGAGGATAAGTATAGTAATAAAGAACTAGACGTAATTATAAAGGACTTACTAGTACTTATTAACTATCTAATAGATAAGAATATTAAAGAACTTTAGACTAGAGAAGAAGAGCTATATAAATAAATCGCAATAAAATAGAGAAATATTAGAAGAATTAAGAACCGACTTAAGTAAATTTATAAATAATTAAAAGAACTAGGTTCTAATAATAATAGTAATAGTAGATAGGCTTAGAAGGAATATCCTAGGTATAGCTAAGAAAATAATAACTTAGACTAGGAAGACCTTAGTCCTAAACCTAAGAAGGGTAAGGAGAAGATCCTTAAAGAATCTTATATTATTATATTAAAAGATTTATAATAGATAAAACTTAAGGAAAGAATAGAATTTTACTAAGAAAAGGTTTTAGATAGACTCCTTTAGAAGAAATTCTAAAATAATTTATAATACTTATAGTATAGAGTAATATACTAGACGGCTTACGCCGATATATAATACCTAATATATAACTAAGTAAAGAGAAACTTAGGAAAAGTAATTAGAATACGTATATATAGAAAGATCTAGACTAGTTACTATAATAAGAGCTATAACTAGTACCTAGTAATTAAGAGAAAATATATATAGTTCCTAAATTATAACTAAAGATAGTATAGTAGTCTTTATAAATACCTGAAGTATAATAAAGATATTATAAAGTACTATTTAATAGAATAGTATATATATTTTTATAACGAGTATAAGAAATATATACGGTAGAAGAAAATTACTATATTCCTCCCTAACTTAGGAAAAGAGTAATCCCTTATACTAAGGGGAAGTATAAGGAGATAAATGTCCTAATCCCTAAAATATAATAATTATACTTAATAGAGTATATAGTATACGTAAATATACTAGTTAGAATAGATAGTTAGAGAACTATAATAATAATAGATTCTAGAGTATCTAAGAACTTTAATTTTAAAGTATTAGTACGGTTAGTAGGCCTATTAATATAAAGAAAGAAGGATTTATACGACTTATAAATAGCTAACGGGTCGAGCCTATTAATAGGAAGCGTAGCTAAGGAGATAACCTTACTACTATTTATAATTTAATAATATTATAAAGAAATATCTTTTAATATAATTAGAATAGCTACTTATTATATTATTTTAGGTATACCTTAATTAGAAAAGTATAACCTAGTAATTAACTAGAAAAGAAAAGTACTTAAGTTTAAGTAAACTAGTAATATCGCTAGATTCTACCCTACACGCTAATAGTAGATGACGGTAGATAAGAAATTAAACTAAAAGACGGTTAAAGTATATATTACTTTAATTTTAAATAAGGATAGCTTTAAAAGAAAAGGATCCGACTTAATAGGTACTAGCGGAGGTTAGTAGGGCTATAAAGTTAGAGTTTTTAAAGTAACTAATAGTACTCCTAATATCTTATAAGAGTATTAGAGATAGAAACGCCTCTTTATAAAAGAGATAATAGTAAAAGCTCTACCTAAATACTAATCTTAGGATTATAAGATCGAACTTAAACTAGGGAAGGAACTAATATTTAGACCTATTTATACGTTATTTAAAAAGGAACTCTTAGTATTATATAAGTACTTAGACGAGAACCTGAAAAAAGGATTTATTTAAGAATTTAAATTACTAGTAGGGTATCTAATACTCTTTATAAAGAAGAAAGACGGATTACTATAACTATATATAGATTATTAAAAGTTAAATAATATAATAATTAAAAATTATTATCTACTACCTAATATTAGTAAGTTATAAGATCGGCTAGCTAAAGTAAAGATCTTTATAAAGTTAGATCTTAGAGGAGTATATAACTTAATTTAAATAAAAGAAGGTAATAAATAGAAAATAGTATTTAGGACTTAATATAGATATTATAAGTACCTAGTTATACTATTTAGCCTTACTAATATACTAGTAACCTATTAAGTACTAGTTAATAATATTATACGGGCCTATTTAGATTAGATAGTAATTATATACCTTAATAATATATTAATCTACTCTAAAACTCTAGAGGAATATATTCTTTATATATAAGATATATTAATATACTTATTATAGGCGGGACTCCTCTTAAAACCGGAAAAGTACGAGTTTTATAAGACCTTATTTAAGTTCTTAGGGTTTATAATAATAACTAAAGGCGTTTATATAAGTCCTAAAAAGATTTAGGCTATATAGGAATAGCTTATACTATATAATATTAAATTAGTATAAGGATTCTTAGGATTTACTAACTTTAATAGATGTTTTATAGAAGGCTACTCTAAGAAGGCCTTACTACTAACTAAAATTACTAAGAAAGATATGGGATTTTAATAGGATACTAACTGAAAGAAAGTATTTACCGAACTAAAGTAAGCTTATATAGATCTACTAGTACTTTATATATTTTATAACGGGGAGCTAGTATATATTAAAATAGATACTTTAGATCTTATAATAGAAGCCTATTTATATTAATAATCTAATAGTAAATAGTACCTAGTAGTATACTACTTATATAAAATAATAGTAGTAGAATAGAATTATAATATATATAATAAGGAGCTTCTAGCTATTATATATTTATTATAATATTAGAGAGTATATACTAAGAGCTATTTTAAGCTTACTATCTTTACTAATTATAAAAACTTAGTTAGATTTATTATAATAAAAGAATTAAATCGATAATAAGTTAGATAGTCTAAACTCCTTAGATAGTATAAGTTTAAAATTTAGTATACCCTAGGTAAAGATAATAGAAGAGTAGATACTTTAAGTAGATAATCTAATTATATATAAATAAAGGATATTATAATATAACCTATCTTAAAATAAGAAGATAATAAATTATTAATACTAGTAAGGAACCTAGTAATAACTATTTAAGTTATAATATATATAGTTCCTAACTTAAAGGAAGTATATATTAGAGATACCTTAGCTAGTAAGCTTAGGAAATAATAGCCTAACTAAGACCTATTATTATATAAGTAGAAGTTATACTTACCTCCTAAGGCGGTTAAGGGAGTAATTAGAGATTACTATAATAATCCCCTACTAGGACACCTAGAAGTTTCTAAAATATTAGAACTTATTTAAAGGATATATCCCACGCTAAATCTACGAGTATTAATTAAATAATATATTAAAGAATATATATATTACTAGTAGAATAAGTCTATAAGATATACTAAATATAGATAAATTTAGTTTATTAAAGTTCTAGATATATTATAAAAAGATATTATAATAGACTTTATTATAAAACTACCTTAGTTAGTTAACCTAGTAACTAATAATAAGTATAATTTAATAATAGTTATTATAGATAAACTTACTAAGTATACTATTATAATTCTATATAAAGAAACCTATAATACTAGTTAGCTTGGTTTTATCTTATTAGATAGACTTATTAGGGATTATAATATACTAGAGTTAATTACTTTAGATAGGGATAAGCTCTTTACCTTAAACTATTAGAAGACCTTAATCGCCTTAATAGGAACTAAACTATAAATATTAATAGTATATTATTTATAAATAGATAGATAAATAGAATATATAAATTAAATAATAGAAGTATACCTTAGATACTATATTAATAAAAGGTAGAATAATTAGGTTTTACTACTCCTAATAGTATAATTAGCTTATAATAATAAGAGATCTAATATAATAAAGCTATTACTATTCTTTATAAACTATAAAAGATATGTAAACTTATTCCTAGACCTTAGATAAGGACTAGATACTAAGAAAGCTTTAGTATTAGTATTAGATATAAAAGGGTTATATAGAGAGATATAAAGTAAAATCTATAATAGAAATATATCTATAGAAAATATAGCTAATAAGAAAAGAAAAAATAGCCCTTAATTAAAGAAGGGGGATAAAGTATACCTCCTTATAAAAAACCTAAAGAGTATAAGACTAAGTAAGAAATTAGACTATATTAAAGTTAGACTATTTTTAATTATTAGAAAGAAAGGACCTATTAATTATAAGTTATAACTTCTATCTAATACTAAAATCTATCTAGTATTCTATATCTTAATATTAGAATAGTTAGATTCTAATACGCCCTTATAAGAAACCTTTTATTTTAGAATAGAGGAAGAGAATAAATTTAAAGCTAAAAAGATTCTATTATAAAAAGGTTAGAGTTACCTAGTAAAATAGAAAGGATATAAGGACTTAGAAAATACCTAGGAACTAGTTATAAACCTTATAAACTATTAAGAGCTCCTCTAATAGTATTATTAAACCTAGATATACCCTAAGTAATCTACTTAAGAGCTCTAGGAGAGAGAGTCCTAGAACCCTTAAACTCTAAGAAAGTAGGATAGGTAGCGAGTACCTTCTTAAGTTCTTCTAGATATTCTAGCTACTTAATATCATTAAGCCCCTTATTAAATATCTATTATTTATACTCCTTTAGAAAACGCTTTTATTAATAAAGATATTTTAATTTTATTTACTTCTAATAAGTAACCTTATTACTCTAACGAGTAGCCTTATTAGTAGCTTCCTAAGCTACCTCTATCTCTATCTCTTCGCGCTTAAGCTTCTTTATAGCCTTATTAATATTAGAGAAGTAAATAATAGGTATAATTAGATTATATTACTTCTCTAGCTAAATATATTCTATATACCTTTATAAAAGAGAAGATACTTAATATTCTTTTTAAGACCTCGTATATTATAGATATAATACTATTATAACTACTCCCTTATAAGTAACTTAATCTAATAACTTAATATAGCGTTATTAAGGATAAGATAATATAAATACTCGATTAACCTTTAGGATAAAGGTTTAAAGAAGGAGGGGTAATATTATAACCTTAATACGCGAGCCTTAGTAGATATTATAAGTACTTACTAAAGTTAAATATACCTTAATATAATAAGTTAAGTAACTACTTACCTAGTTATTATAATTATTATAAGACGATTATAATAAGCGGGGTAATTTTAAGTACTAGTAATTAGTATAAGTATAGACTTTCCTATATCTATATAAATAGTATTACTTTCTCTCTAGATAGGAGCTTCATATTTAACTTATATTATCTACTAGACTAATCTCCTAGATATTAAATATAATTCTATACTAGACTAGTTTAGTATAAAGCCTACTTGTCTTCTCCTTAATACTCCTCTCTACGAGATCTACCTATTAATTCCTGACGACCTTTAAGAGTTACGGGTCGTAATAGGCTGTAGGGGTAGATACGAGTCCGCCTAAGGCCCTAGAGGTTATAAGGGCTATCTACCTAGCGCCTAAGACCGCCTTAAGATTAAGCTTCTAGGCGCTATATAATAGTATTATAATATCCTATAATTAGGCTTCTAGGTACTAAGTAATAGTATTAAAGTACTTATAATAGTAATACTATTATATTATTAACTACCCTAAGTTAATATAACTACTATACTATTAACTCCTACTATAACCTACCCTAGTATATTACCCCTATATAGAAATCGGCTGAATTAATTAATTCTAGGGTTGCTTTTAAGGTAGTATTAGGGGTAGCTCTAGGGTATACTACCTAAGTCCCCCGTTAATTATAGAATATTAAAACTTCTAAAGTTTCTACTTAATAAGTAGTTATATAATATAGTTTTACTTAGTAATTAGTTATATAACTTTATAAAATCTATAGACTTATAAATTTTAGAAATATTACTTAGTTAGTAGTTATATAATACTACCTTTAGAGCCTAGAGTAGCTTTAAGGCCTTGTAATATATTATAATAGGCCTAGGGCTAGGCTATATTAGTAAACTAGGAATGTAGAATAATACGGAAAAATGCGGAAAATACGTATATAATAGGCGCGCTTATATATTAGCCCTAGGGCTAGAAATAATACTATAAGTTAGAAAAGGCGTATTTAACTAGATTTAGTAACTTTTAGAAATACTAGGTAATAGGACTAATAGGGGATAAGTCCTACTAATTAGTTATAATATAACTATATTAGGCTAGTACTAACTAGGTAATTATAATAAGGTACTAAGTCTTATTAATAACTAATAGTACTAATACTTAGTAGGAGAATTAATTACAGGCGTAATATAGGTATAAGAAACGGGGCTAGGCTAGGGGGGGGTACTCTACGCGTATATAAATTACGTGAATCAACTATATTTAAAACCTATATTACGCTAGTATTAACGATGTAGCTACTATAACTCTAGCGAGCTTCCCGTTTCTTCCTAGCGCTAGAGGAAAATCACGGATTTAAGGCCTTAAATCCAGATTTTCTATATTTAGGACTTTTAGGCTAGAATAAAAAAACCTAAAATTTTCCTATTTATTTCTAGTATTTTACCTAGAAAATACGCTTTTAACGGATTTTCTAGTTTTAGATTTTCTATTCTACTTCCTAGTTTACCGATGTAGGGCCCTTAGGGCTAGCCCTAGGCCTATAGGTATAAGGCCTTTACTAAGGGTATAGGGGCGAGTTAAGATCTTACTAATAAGGGTAGAACTAGTAGTTACTTTAAGAGTAGGAATAAATAAATCTTTAATATAATAGCCCCTAGACTTTAATATAATAGGGTATACTATTATAAGCCCTATTAAAGTATAAGAAGACTATTTATATATAATTAATATTAGAGATAACTATATTACTTATAAAAAGTTTAGAAAGAAGGAGAAGATAATATATATCCTTTATAATAATAATACTTTTAATTCTAAGAAATATACCACCTTAATAATTACTTAATCCCTCTTACTTTAAGGAAAAAATACTATTTAAGGGTTAATATTAGGCTTAGGTATAAACTCCTTACCCCTACTAGACCCCTTTAAGGGTAGGAAGTCCTTTAAGACTAGTAAGCTTTCTAACTAAAAGATTATAAGCCTTAAAACTAATAAGCTTTTCCTAAACCTAAAAGCTCCTCTTAAGGTAATAGATAGAGAAATATATATAATAAGTATTATAAGTTTAAAGAAAGAAGCCTTATAAAATATATTATTAATACTACCCCCTATTATTAGACCTAAGCTAATATAAAGCTACTAGATATTACTAATACCTATTAGTAGTCCTTATACCTTAGAGAAGCTAATATAGCCTTAGCCTAAATAAATAAGATATTAAAGAATCTTATTACTAAGTATATTAAGGTAGTAAATTATATAGAATAATTAGATATATATATTATAGTCTAATCTAATATACTTATCCTAGTAAAAAAGATAATTAATAAGATACTACTTATATCTACTATATTAGATATAAAAGATAAAGAAATATAGGTAAGAGTTAAAGATACTACTATATCTAATTTATTAAAAATAATTCAAAGGGCCTAGTTAATACTTATATCATAATTTATAATAGTAATAAAGAAAAGATAATATATTAGGGAAAATATAGAATTATAATTAAATACTACTTAAATATTTAAATATAGCCTTCTACTTACTTATAATACCTTAAAGGTCTTTAAGGCCTATATAAAAGGGATATAGAATATAAAGAATCCTTTAAAATAATTTATAAGCTTTTATCTAGTATAATTAGATACTCTTAAGGAAGATAACTTCCTACTCTAATAACTAAGATAACTCCTACCCCTTATAAGGGTTTCCTACTTTAATCTAATAGCCTCTACCTCTTATAAGAGTTATAAGGAATAAGAGGGAGGATTATAAATAGTAAGTAGGTAGATTAAAGCTAGTAGAGTAGAAAGGAGTAATTAGATATAAGTTACTATTAGACTTATAATATTATAACTCTTATATAATTAAGAATTAAGACTATTATAATAATAATACTATATACCTTAAGTAAGATATAAGATAGCTACTATATTTAGTATTATATAACTTTATAAATTTAATCCTAAATTTAATTCCTTTATTAGTAAACTAGGGAGCTAGTATATTATAAAAATATATATATTTTCTATATATAACTAGCGCGCTTATATACTAGCCCTAGGACTAGAAATAATACTATAAGTTACTAATTATATATTTAGTAACTTTTAGAAATACTAGATAATAGGATTAATAGGAGATAAGTCCTACTAATTAGTTATAATATAACTATATAAATCTAGTACTAACTAGGTAATTCTAATAAGTAACTAAGTCTTATTAATAATTAATAGACTAATTATATTAGTTTTATTTAGAACTAAATTTATAATTATTATATAACGCTAAACCTATACAGGTAATAAGCTAGCTAGAAGTATTTTAATAAGAAAGATTAATACTTAAAAGGACTTCTAAGTACTAAAAAATAGTTAGTCTAGTAATTAATAGTAGTAGTACTAGTATTTAATAAGAATTAATAGTAGGTATAATATAATTATAAAATATAAGGCTAGGCTAGAGGGAGATACTCTATATATATATAAATTATATAAATTAACTATATTTAAAACCTATATTATACTAGTATTAATAGTATAACTAATATAACTCTAGTAAGCTTCCTATTTCTTCTTAGTACTAGAGGAAAATCACGGATTTAAGACCTTAAATCTAGATTTTCTATATTTAAGACTTTTAAGCTAGAATAAAAAAAAACCTATAATTTTCCTATTTATTTCTAGTATCTTACCTAGAAAATATACTTTTAGTAGATTTTCTAGCTTTAAATTTTCTATATAAGTTTCTAGTTTACTATTAATAATAATAATAATAATAATAATAATAATAATAATAATAGGGAAAAAAATGAAAAATATAGTAAGAAATACTTCTAATAATAGAAAATATTATTAGAGAAAAAGGTCTTAATAAGTTAGATTAATACTTTAGATTAATACTTAGTACTACTACTTAGTATTAACTTAAATACTTAGTACTAACTATTAATACTAACTTAAATACTTAAGCTAGGAACCTAGTCTTAACTCGCTAAGAGTTAAGTTAGATACCTAACTCGAGTTTAAAGTACTAATCTAACGCGCTTAATTTATATATAGTAGAATCTTATTTAATAGAAGGAGTAATATAAGAGATAATTTAATATTTAATATAGTAGATAGGATATTCTATAAATTATAGGATGGAATTAGTTAGAGATATATCTATTACCTTATTCTGTAATACCATTAGGTAGGTAGGTAAGGTAGGTCTTATAATGATACTGGTATCGATTTGAGGAAAGCTCGATGGGGATATATAGGTTCAGGTTCTGGTTGTGTGAGTTGTAATGGGAATGGGATTGATCTATCTAGGGATACGTGGTGATACCCTCTATGTAAGGTAGTGTCGACTGATAGAATTACCCTCTGTTCGTAAAGAAGTCTCGACTACAGTAGGTATGTATGTAATCGGTTCGTGCAAGCATGTGAATATAATCTTCCGGTATCCAGTCCCGCCCAGTCCAGTCCAGTCCAGCCCATTCCTCTCAGCTATTCCAGCTCGACGTAGTCTATACCTCCTCAGGTCGCTGTTTGCTAGCCAGCGAGCATGTTGTCCCGTTCGATTCCCTCGGACCGTTACCCTTCAAAGAGCCATCCTTCGCCTAGCCAGTCATTCCATACATAACCAGGTCGGCTTTCTATCTCGAATATAAAAGCCAACACCCTCACAGTTCCGAACCTTGTGCAGGTCGGCTTTCGGACGCCCCAGCCGGCACCTTTTTGCTCTCGTCGAATCTCCACACGCCGCCCGTCTTGTCCGCTTCGATTCGCTCGCCCGGTATCGCCTTGACCAATTGCTCGAAGATCGGGTCGGAAGTGGCGCTGTGCGTGAAGTACCGTCGCTGCCACGTCCGGCCTTCGTCTTGCTCCTTTTTCCTCAGGTCGCGTTGCAGGTTCTCGATTTTGGATTTCTCAATGTGAACTTGATCCATGTCGGACTTTTGGATCCCGGCGATGACATGCTGCCAAGCGCGATTCGATTCCATGGGGTCTTGTTGCTCGATCGGGGCGATCTGTAAGGGTGTGGTTTTGGAGGTTTTGGCGTTGTAGGTGTCTATCGGCGCGGCCTTCTTCAGGTGGCTGCCGCCACCGGCTTTGATGGTGAAGCTGTCGGTCCATTGGCCTTCGATTGTGTACAGTATGTCTTTCTCTTTGCCGGCGGGATACAATGTGGCGGTGAAGCTGTTCTTCTTGCCCGAGACCCAGCCTTTACCGGAATAATCGATCTTGGCTACGTATCCGGACGAGGAGGTGATGAAGGTGCAGTTGTTGAGCTCGACGAATGGTTTACCGTATATGAGACCTTCGATGTGGAGGGCGGGTAGGGTGATGAGATAGGATTCGTTGTAAGCGGCTATTGTGAAGAGGGCGTGTCCGATTTGTTTGATGTGGATTGTCCGTGAGAAGGAGGCTTTCTGGGCATTGTAGCCTTGTAGCTGTAAAACAGTGCATATTAGCGATTGCTGTAGATCTAATTGTGCGATAAGGAAGCATACCTGAACGCCATGCTTATCGTTCCAGATACAGTAGGCTGTTACCGGTGGGTGATGGCTTTACGATTGATCAGCGTTTGTATATAAAATGTACATAGTCGAGTGATGTACCTGACTTGTTCCGAGACCAGGTTCGTCGTACCAGACTCATCTTCCCACTTCCCGAGGAACAGCTCACCCAGAAAAGGGTTTAGTGGCTTCTTTTCCGACCCATACTTGTCGTTCCTACTGCTGTATGACTGCTTCAGTGTAGTAAGGAACCACTTCAAGACTAATAGGGCACGCTTTGCGGGGTCTGGCTCTAACGCTGGCGCAACGAAGATGTGTGGATGTTCGGTCCAGTAGGCAGAGAACTCTGTAAGGGATGTTGTGCCTAGGATAAAGGGAGGAGCGGTCATGGAGGAGAGGTCGCCATTGAAAGAGGCGATTGACTATGAGAGACGTTAGACAAGAGACGTGCACCCGAGACGTTCCATGGAGGAGTGTACCTTGAGGAAGGTGGACCACGACCCTTTGTTCTGGGGGGAAACTCCTCCGCCTTCGTCTCTGGATAAGCCTGACATACTGGTAGGTAAAAGAATGAAGATCTACAGGTATAGTTGGTAAGTGAATGGGTCAAGAAGGCAGGTGGGCAGGAAGGCCATATCAGTAGAATGACGATCTGGTTCTTTGGCGGGTTCAGGAGGGGCAAACGCGCAACTGGGTTGAGACAAGGCGGGCGGAGCACTTTGCACGTCACTCTACAGGAAAGCCAAGCTGATCATCCTCTACTCCCTCTGTCATGCTCGATATCGCCCTCACACCTTGCTCTGCGACCCAGACGTGCACATGTGATACATAGACCTATTGGAACGGCGTTTCTAGCCCGTAGTCTTCATCGGCTCTGGATTTCGACCCATCGTGGAAGTATACCAACACAAGGCGGTTAACTTCATCAATACTTAGGGTTACAAGACCGTCCATTCTACTGGTGGGCAAGGAAAACCATTGCACTCTGAAACATCACATTCTCGAGAACTTGGCGATGATGGCTGGCTATATTCCATGCACTGACATTGGTCTGGAGAGTATGAATTCAATACAGATATTTCTCAAACGACCGTACTGTGTACCACGCGTCCTCAACGCAGGAAAGCTAGCCTGTCATCTCCACTTCAAGCCGCGAGGATTCTACTGGATTATTCTCACCAGCAGCGAACTCTTGCTGGAAGCAGCAACGTCATGTATCGTCAAGGCTTGGGCAGAGAAGGTGTAGATCATGAACATCACATAGCTGCTTAAGATATCCTCAATGGTCCTTAAAGTCTGCAGGTATGGCCAGATCACTCCTGTTTGCAGTAGCGAAGGGGTACTTGGTCGGCTGATCTTGGTTTCCATGCTTTCCACACCTGCAACGATGTCAGCGATGAGGATGTCTGACGTGCTCCAAGATTCATACATGGAAGTCCAGCTCGAGTGTTCTGTCATAGGCTGATGGTGACGACATCTGATATGTGTCCTTCCGTGAGGGATGTGGTGATGTAGAGTGTACTCCTGAAAAGATTGAAGCAGTAACCGTCTATGCAAAAGATACAAGCCTGGATCGCAACGACGGGGTCGTCCAGCGCGGTGCTGACCCATGACGGGTAGTCTCCAACATCCGACGTGTGAATTGAAGTTTTCCTTTAGCATACACCTATCGCTGGTCTCGGAAGTGTCTTACATTTCTTCCCTGCAAATGACAAGTCAGTTCCACCATAGAGATATCCCAATATGTAGGGGATCGTGACTCTGATCTTGACGTTCAATCTAAGTTCCGCTACTTGAGTTGGTCAGAAATGATGAAACCATGCATAGATCTGTCATGACAGCCAGCATTCGATATAAAATGCATTTATCCCAACACTGGCATCTTGAATGAAAAAACTGACAAAGGAAACGTGCTGAACAACAGCACCTAGAAAGACCATTCAAACAGACGCTTTACCTCTCATTCCACACGCGGCACAATAACGGTCTCCAATGAACATGCAGAACGTAGCCGAATGATCAGGAGGTTCAGCTAGTAGATAATCTGTGGCGTGCAGCCCATGGTCACAAAGTCGAAGGTCTAAGGCTTCGTTTCGATACCGTGATACTTTTCATGCTCGAAACCCACGAATAATCCAGAGCCTCCCCTGATCCTAATACATACAAGAGATGACCAATTTTAGAACCAAGGCTCAGCCATATGCCAGAGATTAATGCAAGTTTTACTAAGATGGATCCACAAACTTGGTTCTGGTAGGGTGATTCGGAACAGAGGAGGATAGCGTCCCGAACCGTAACTAGGATTTGGGTCGCGGGTGTTAAGGTAGGCATAGAGGGCATATTATTGATATCATCGCTTACAATAAGTAGCAACCTAAGGTATGCAGTGTAGGAGAATGAAATTAATAGTTCTTTGGACGAATGTGCTTCTTGAAGCTTAGAAGAGCTGGGGCCGAATATAATCACATAGACCAAGGACAACAACATATGAAAGACAAAGCATAACGATAAAGTGGGATCATGAAGACAGAACCTTGGTAATGGGTGGGGAATTTTAGCCAATCGTTTCATCAACGTGTCTCCCGTCCCCTCTGGAATAGACCAATCATGATGGATGTCATTTTGGACGTCGTGGCACAAAGAGATGAAATGATATTCGTCAAACGTGCGCTGCGATTTTATGTCTAATTTTGAACGCCAAGACACCACCACATTAGCTTCGTATGCCCCAGCTCATGGTCAACAGGAGATATGCGAACGGTCCCGCTGACGACTTTTCATTCCATCCTTCTCGTCGATACCTACGTCTTGACATCTGGCTCTTCCCTTTGGACGTATTCTTTCAGCTTGAGGAGCTGTACGGCCAGCTTGATATTATCCTTGAGGTAATCCTGGGCATCCAACTTGAATTTGGTAGAGTCTTCCTCGTGTCTCTCGACGTACAACCGGATGGTAGCACCGCTGCTTCCTGTACCTGACAGCCTGACCACAATTCTGCTACCGTCGTCGAACTTGACGAAGATGCCTTGATTCTTGCTAATACTGCCATCAAGGTCCGTGTAGGAGAAATCATCTGCTTCAAGCACCTTCCGTCCCTGAATGGTGGAGCCAACGAACTGAGACTTTTTAGTGGTAATCAGCTCGGTCAGGTTTGCAACAACTTTGTTGGCGCCGTCACTGTCAACACCCTCATAGTCGTATCGGGTGAAGAATGTCCGGCCGTATATGTTCCAGAACTCGTGCTGAATGGTCGAAATACTTGGCGTCACGCCTGGTTTCTCCTTGGCAACGCCAGCAATGATGTTCAACCAAGCCATAACGGCCCATAGTCCATCTTTCTCGCGTATATGGTTACTTCCGGTCCCAAAACTCTCCTCACCGCAAATTGACATCTTCTTCGTGTCGAAAAGATTGCAGAAGAACTTCCAGCCTGTAGGGACCTCGTAGTTCTCAAGACCCTGCTTTTTGGCCACAAGATCGATGGCTCCTGACGTGGGCATGCTGCGTGCGAGGCCATAGACTCCTTGCTTTTGGAAATACGGGATAAGTTTGGCGTAATGAGCGATGATGGCTACGCTGTCTCCGGGGGAGACAAAGGCACCAGCGCCATAGATCATGTTTCTGTCTCCATCTCCGTCACTGGCGGCACCGAAGGGAATTTTGTTCTTTTCGACAGCCTCCACTAAAGAATGGGCATAGACTAGATTAGGGTCTGGGTGACCTCCACCGAAGTCAGGGGATGGTATGCAATTCTGTGTGCTGCTGCTAGGCAATCCAAGCTCTTTCTCAAAGATTGCGGTACCATAAGGTCCAGTCACCCCGTTGAGAGCATCGAAGAGCACCTTGAAATCTTTGTGGCTGTCCAAGAAAGACTTGATGAGTGGGAAGTCAAAGATGTCTTTCAACATCTCGACGTAATCGGTCGTAGAATCTATAATCTCAACCTCGAGAGGACCGCATGTTTTGCTTCCTATCTTCGACATGTCCACATCGGGGATGTCGGTAATCTTGTATGAGGTGAGGGCTTTGGAGGTTGTGTAAATCTTGTTCGTGACCGAATCTGGTGCAGGAGCGCCATTTGCCAGATTGTACTTGATCCCAAAGTCGTTCGTGGGACCTAGTAATTGAGAGTCACTCAATTGATCCGCTACTGTAACGGCATAGCTCATAAAGACGGCTACTTACCACCCGGGTTGTGGCTGGCGGTGAGTAGGATTCCGCCTGTCGCATTTCGCTTCCTAATGACATGGCTAGCAGCAGGTGTACTTAAGATGCCATTCTGCCCGATCAGAAGCTTCTTGACTCCATACGCCGCGCCTATCTTGGCAATCAGCTGCACGACTTCTGGATTGTAGAATCGTCCATCTCCTCCAATGACCAAGAAGCTGCCTTGGGCGCCCTCGGGAATCGAAAGAAGGATACTGGTGACGAAAGATTCGCTATAGTGGGGCTGCTGGAAGACCGTAACCTTCTTGCGGAGCCCTGAGCTACAGGGCTGTCAGACGAACTCTCAGCGAGAGAAGAAGTCGGTTTGTATGTGAGTTGTAGGAACGCATTTCGAGGTTCGTTTCCACAGAAGCCGTAAATGGATGGAGCACTTACGTTCCGGGTTTCTGATCAGTGAAGGGCGTTAGGGAGATTGTTTGGACGCTCATACTTCCTATGGTAGCCGTTGGTCTGCTTAATTGATGGTACGAGGTATCAATGGACGTTAGGGAGGTGCTGAATCCGTGGGAATTATTGAATTATGTTGTTGAGGGCTGCGGCTGCCAGCAAAAGCTTGGCAAAAGGTGTATTCTATTGGAACTCAGGCCGGGTTAACCTCGGTAGTTACTAATCAGGACTAGTCAGGGGGTCTTGGCGGACTAGTAGAGATTTCTCGTGATAGTTATTCTATTCTATATAGCTATATCTATCTATTAGTTATTATAATACTATTGTACTACACCTAAATCACGTATAGATAACTTATAAGTATTATATATTTTATTAGGTTATAAGCCTAGGTTCTACGTAACCTAGGAACTATATAAATTATATAGTAAGCTTTTTACTAAGACTTAGGGTTACTCTAGAAGAAATATTCCTAGAACTATTTATAATAGGTACTATTATATTTAACTATTATAAAATTTAGAAGCTAAAAGGTACTAAGAACTATAAACTATAGGAAATTACTATACGCGTATCTCTCGTAGTTAATAGTATATTTAAGGTTATTAGACTGGAATATAAACCGCTAATTAACCCTAACTTACCTACTACTAGAGGAGTAAAACTACCTATTAAAGAGGTAGATAAGGATAAATAGGAAAAGTATATTAATTTAAAGGAGCGAGTACTCGCCGCTATTTATATTACTATATCGCTATTAGCTTATAGTATAATTAAAACTTTAATAATAGTAAAAGAAGTATAAGCTAAATTAAAGTTATTATATAAGATAGACTCCTACGCTACTAAGAAAGTAATATACTTCGCCTTATATAAGCTTTATTTAGATTAATTTAAAGACCTTTATACCTACCTTACTAAATTTAAAGAATATATAAATAAGCTTCTATAAATAGGGAGTCCGCTAGAAATAGACTACTAGATAGTAGTCTTTAAGAGGGGTCTACTAGATAAGATAAAGGAAGCGGTTTATACCCTTACTAAGATCGCTTGATCTAGGAAGGAGTTATAGGATTTTAAGTATATTACTATATTATTAGTTAATAGGTTTATACCTATAAAGACTAAAGAATCTAAGGTATACGCTAGTAATTTTAGTAAATAGCTAAAATAAGGCTAATATTAAAATAAGCCTAGTAATAAAAGCTAGAGTAATAATAATAATAAATATATATTTTGTAGCTACTAGTATAGTATAAAAGACTACTAGTATTCTAATTTAAAGAATGTACTAGAAGGGTTTATTCCTAAAATAAAGAAAGAGCTAGATATACGGAATAAATAATTCTATTAAGATAGACGTCCTAGTCGTTAATAAAGTAAATAAAATCTAGATGAATAAAAATAGGATAAATCCTATACTACTCGCTTTAAGTATAGCTTATAATATAATAATAAGACCTATAAGATTATTATTAACTTAGGAGACTAGGAGTATACCTTCTAGGACTAATCTAAGTTTATCGACTATTTACTAGTCTAGAACTATACGGTATTAGGACTAACTAGGGGTAAATTAATAAAAGTTAAAGGGATTAGAATAGTATAAGTCCCGGTAACTATTAATAATAAGGTTAGCGAATTCTTACTAACTAGTATTCGTTACGTACTAAATATCGAATATAACCTCCTATCCGTTACGTAGCTAGACCTATAAGGCTATATATATACCGGTAGTAGAGGAAAAAATATATTCTATAATAAACGAGGTGAGGAGGTGCTATAAGCCTTCTTATATAACCGTACCTACTAGCTAGAGACTATATAGACCTACTAGATAAGGTTATTCCGCCTTAAATTAATAGTCCTAGCTAAGAACGATGCGTCTTAGACCTAATAGTATAAGAGATATAGATATATTAGTATAGAAGCTATAAAGGCTATAGTATATGCTACTAATATTAACTATAAGGCCGCTAATCGCCTATAAAAATACGAGATATAGGAACTATATAAGAGTTATATATTAGGGAAAATTACCTAAATACCCTTACGTATACTAATAGCTAGAGTTACTATCCCTAGCTAATACTGGTATATTAACCTAGCGTTAGTAAGCTATATAACTACCCTTAGGGGGTATACTAACGTAATAGTATCTATATATAAAGTAATAGGGTTTACTTAAATAGATTATATAACTAGTCGGGTAGAGTTACTATAAAAACTCGAGTTCTAAATAAAATATTAGAAAAACTAGGGGTATAAAATAGCCTTTATTTAAAGCGATAATAAACTAGTTTAGGGCCGTAAATATTAATAAATTTTCTAGGAATATAGGATATCTATTACCCTATTAGTACCCTATAACCCTTATTAGAATAGGATCGCTAAATAGAAGAACCGGATACTATTTAGTAAAGTTAGAACAGTTCTTATTAACGCTGGACTACTATGAGAGTTCTAGGATAAGGCTATCTATTATATTAATTACATTAAGAACCTTATACCTAGTAAGGATAGGAAGTCCCCCTTTAAGAAATAGTACGGCTATGAACCCTAATTAATATACCTAAAGCTATTTAGATATTAGTACTATTCGTTTAATATATTACTAAATAAGAAAAAAACTAGATAATAAGGCTATTAAATACCGCTTCCTTAGTTACGACGGTAAGAGTATCTACCGCGTATAAGATATTAAGGGATAATATATTACTTAATTAGTATATATAGTATTTGATAAGAGGGCCGCTATATTATTAATAGACGATAATAAGCTCCTAATAGAGGGAGACTTTAGCGACGATAATATAGTAGACCTCCTAGGCCAGCTCTATACTAACTAATTAGATAGCGGTAATTAGGTCTTAGAGGGAGTAACTACCCCTAATTAATAGGGTATCGAGGGAGTATTAGATAATACTAAAAATACTAATAATACTAGTAATAGATTAGTAATAACTTTTCTATCTAACTAATTAATATTAGGCCTAACTAATAATATAAGTAGGCCGACTAGTCTAAATAGACGTAATTAGGATAATCCACCTAAATTAAATTAGAATAAGTTAAATAATTAGACTATTAAAAATAACTAAGCGGAGTTAGAATTACTAACTAATTAATATTAGAATAGTTAGGATAGTTTAACACGCTAAATTACTACTATAATACTATTAGCTATTATTAATAAGCGATTATCTTAAAATAATAAATCTTAGAGAATTATTCCTAATATATTACGTCGTTCCGGTTATAATAAACTATAGATTAACTATAGCTAGACGAATAAGAGGGGTATAAAGTCTTCTAATAACCCTAATAGGTTTAGAGCTATACTTACCCGCGTCGTTACTAGTACTAAAGAGCGTCCTTACCTAACGTTAATAGACGAGGCTCTTAGTAGACCTAATAAAGATAAATAGCTTACTACCGCCGAAGAAGAACTAGCTAATCACGATAAGTAGATAATATAGTAAGAACTATATTAACTACCTTATAAAGTATATATCTTACTAGGTAGGTAGGTCTTATCCTATAAATATAGATTAATAGGCGAAATTAGCTAATATAAAGTACGGTAGGTAGTTAAAGGCTTCTACTAAACTAAGGGGATTAATTTTAATAAGATATTTTTATTAACCTTAAAGGTATTATTATAGTAACTCCTCCTAGCCCTAATAGTTAAATATAGGCTAGTCGTCGAGTATTTAGACGTCGTCGCGGCCTTCTTAGAATCGCTCGTTTAGGAAGAAATCTAGGTAGAGTAACCCTACCGCTTTACTAATAGCTAATAAGGACACCTCTATAGACTAAATAAAGCTCTATATAGCCTTAAATAAGCGTCTTATAAATAGTATAAAACCCTTTATAAGGTACTTAAGTCTCTAGGTTTTAAGCGCCTAGAGTATAATTATTATATATTTATTAATACTACTATAAAAGTTATTATTATAGTATATATTAATAACTTACTATTTATAACACGTAATTAGGACCTAATTACCTAGATAAAGAAGGAACTTAATAAGAGGTTTAACTTTAAATATATAGGAGACCTAAAAGACTATTTAGGAATAAATATTATTAGAAATCTAGATAACTATTCTATTTAGGTTATCTAAATAAAATATATTAATTAATTATTAAAATAGCTAGGTATAGAAAATTATTCGCTAGCTAAGTCACTTATAGAATAGGCTAATATCGCTATTACTTCTAATAGCTATATAGCCTCTTTATCTAAAAGGGAGTCTTATTAGTCCCTTATAAGAGTACTTAATTAGCTGAGTATTATAACTAGGCTAAATATTATATACGCTATTAGTAACCTAAGTCATTTACTTAATAACCCTACTCCGTAATATATAAATACGGCGAAAAGGGTACTACGTTATCTATTAGGAATAGTTAACAACGGTCTTATCTATTAACTAGGTAATAATAATAGCCTAGAGGGTTTTACTAACGCGTTATACTATAATAACTATAAGACGTCTCGTTCTACTAGGGCGTATATCTATAAACTATTTAATAGCTCTATCGCCTAGTAATCTAAATTATAAAAGCTGGTAGCGATATCTATATACGAGTCTAAATATATTACTATAGTAGAGGTATATAAAGAAGCTCTATATCTAGGTACTATACTTAAAGAGCTAGGGTATAATAAGGGAGTAGTACTAGTACTCCTAAGTATTAATAACTAAGTAGCTATAAAATTAGCTACTAACCCGATTAATTATACTACTATAAAATATATTTAAATAAGATATTATTTAATTTAATAACTAGTTTTTAAAACTAAAGAAATCTGTCTTTAATAGGTTAATATTAAAGTATATTATACCGACCTACTAATAAAAGCTATTAGCCCTATTAACTTCGGCCTAGCTAGATAATAATTAGGACTAGCTCTAAGTAAAGTATAAGGGTATTTAAATATAGTAGTTAATAATAGGCAGCCTACCTTATTATTACTAATCTAAGAGGGAGTGTTAGAACTTAGGCTGGGTCAACCTTAGTAGTTACTAATTAGGACTAGTTAGGGGGTCTTAGCGGACTAGTAGAGATTTCTCGTAACAGTCATTCCATTCTATATAGCTACATCCATCCATTAGTTATCATAATACTATTGCACTACACCCAAATCACGTGCAGATGACTCATGAGCACCATACATTTCATCATATTCTAGCCGAAAGAGGATAATAGTTCTTCCGAGGCCGGACCGAGGGCCAGTCTTGGAGAGGCGTGAGAATCCCCTTTTCGCTCTTTCACTCCTTCATGTCTGTAGAGCATCCACGGGTCATTCACAGTGCTACAGGCTGCGGAATCCTACAAGATGCTGGGCATCCAATCTGGGGGCTGGTATTCCCCTCGCTCCCGTCTCTCTACCACCTATTGTAAAGCCACGCTCCATCCTCTGTCACATCTGAGCATCTTATCCTATATTCTTGGGCTCTTATTTTCATATTGCGTATATTAATATTCGTGGGGACGATGAACAACGACTCGGACTTCCACAGTCTCATGATCGAAGCAAAATCGCTACTCATATCATCCCTCTCATCGATCGACTGGACCAATGAATTCCGACTGATACTGACAGCAATTGGCCTTGGAAGCATCGTGTAAGCTCTTTATCTCTCCCCAAACCTCTTCATTCTACTTATAACTCCAAATTTAGTGTCTTCATCCTACAATCCCTTTTTACGACCCATGCCTACCAACGCCTTGCCGACCAGGCTTCTGACTACATCAGTGCGACTCCCGCTGCCAAATACTTCAGAATCCTCCAGTCTACACCCCGCCTCAGGCCTGGCCCCATCTACGTCCGCCCTAAGAATCCAGACGATTCCACCCGCCGCACCGTGTTTACAGATACCAGCGTCGCCATCTACGGCTGGCCATCGCGGGGCGGTGTAATAGTTCTCAATGACGCCACGCACGTGGACTTGAGTTTTCTCGGGTTGAGTACTACCGATCCGCCATTGAAGCGCAACCGCGGCCCTAGTCTTATTAACAAACCTGATCTAGACCCAGTTATGTTAGAGGAAGATGCGTTCTGCCGCGACCTACTCTTACTAGGCGCGAAGTGGTGGGATAGCGAGGCGAGATATCGGTTCGTGAGTAGATTTGACGCTGGGTTCCAGCCTGCAATCGACGACGTGGACGATGGAAGGGTGGCGGAGCCGGTGCTACGGGAGAGGAGGTGGGTCAAAGTTGGGTGGGAGAGGACTACTGCTTCTGATGTACGTGCCGGTTACGATGGGGGGACTGGGAGTGGTGGGCTGTGGGTGCTGGACTGCGATACCAACATGGAAGGCATTCTGGAGGAAGATAACCAGCCGCCTCCTGATGCGGGGAGAGTAAATCTCGCCAGGTCTATGGCGGAGCGCTGTGAGATTCTAGAAAGGTTGGGAGGGAGGTATTTCGCAGGGTTGGAGGAGTATGACGGCGAGTCTACCTATCTCCGGGCTTGGGAATGTAAGTCGGAGGGCGAGGTTGGGGAGCTGGTGAAGGTGTAGTGGGTATGGGAAGGAGGATGGCAAGTCCGGGATAGCGTTGGAGGTTTCAGGTCGAATAGGTGCGGTTTGTGTTTCGATTATGTTGTATAAATGAGCGAGGAGGAATCGAGGCCTCGAGGAGGCTGATTCGATCTGTCTACTTGGCCCGAATGACAACTAACTATTTGACCGATCATGCTCAACATTAGTCTCCTGAGCATAATAGTCATCGTTTTCTCAAATATCCGAAGCGCCAATAGCTGGCTATCTTAGTGCACTAGCTTAGGTCACGGATGGGGTTACTACATAGTACACTGTAGATATACTTTACTACCGCTCAGCCTTTTAGTCTAGCGATGTATTCCCCGTTCCCACCCATTCGTACCTATCTTTATCACAATTTCGTATCGTCGTACCTAAAACATGAGAGATTTGAATGGCCGAGTTTCCTAGGTAGCTGTAGTTTCGTACGAATGTCTTAGAACGAGGGACATGCATGCATCCCTTGGGTAGAAGACTGTGGTATTCGGTAAAGGTGTTACTGTATGGCTGTTGTTTTCCCAGTTTGTGCATGATTACTGGGTGAGACTTGGCCCCACGTCGCTGCCGACTGCAACAGGCTTATTCCGCGTAGGGTCGTTACTGTTTGCATGTACGGGAAAGGTGCGAAAGCTTTGGGGGGGGATGAGCGATGAGGTTATGGCTTGGTTTTTGGAGGCGGAAGATGATGATGATGCTTGCTATTCGTGTCATTCTTTTGCTGATAGCGTTATTTGAGGAGACAAGGCCTAATATTGATATGCGTTTGGCTTAAGTGGCGATCCATGTTGTCACAGCTTGGGTAGCGACCAAAGAGTCGAGATAGGGGTTTTCTGAACTGGCAATGTTCACTTAACGATGAGTTTGTCCCGGTAATACCTAGCCTCCTCGATGCTTTCCAAGATATCCTCTCTAGCCTGATGAAGCAGCTTCTTCGACGGTATCCCCTTCAACACGTCCTCAGGAGCCCATCTCATCGCCGCCTCCTTCAACGTGCTGACGTCCATGATACGGTAGCTGAGGTAATTGTTGATTTTGCCGTAGGGCGGCTTGCTCAAGAAGGCTTTGTCGCAGTGGACGCTGTTGCCCGCGAGTAAGCCCCTGCGAGGTTCTGGACAGAGCCGCTTGATGTATTCGAGGAGGCCGCTGGCGGCTTGCTCATGGGTGGTCGTGGATGCTATACAAGCGGCCGTGAGACCGGATTTGCCGTGGGTGTTGGTACACCATTTGTCCATTTGATCCAGCGTGGATTTGTCGTGGTGGATGATTGCATCCCAGCCTTGGTCGTCTACGAGCTTGAGCTGAGCGTCTGTGATGAAACATGCGATTGACATTATGGTTTCTGTTTCTGGGTTCAGGCCTGTCATCTGGATGTATTTGAGCTTTGAAGGTTTAGGATAATGGGTACATGCTGCGACCTACTTCGCAATCAATCCAAACGAGTGGATCATTTGAGCGCATTTTAGCTAGCCTATGCCGAGTTTTTGGATTCGATAATAGAGCTGCGATTTTATTCCAGTTTCGTGGTTTGAAAAACCAAGATATCATTCTTTTCATGCATGGTGGCGACGGGCAAGAGTTGACGGCGGGTGAAAGAAGTGGGGACTGAAATACTCAACCTCCAGCCCCAGCCTAAGGTCTCAACATCACCACTTCGAGTGAAGATATCACCGAGTCAATAGATCTTGCTATTGGTATGATAAAGCCTGTAAGCCTCTTGTCTTAGGAGCGATGGCAAAGCATACGGTCATGGAGAACCCAATTATGCCGAATGTTCATGGCAATAGCGTATTTGACACGGAGTCTCAGCCACGAAAGGATTGCCTGAATTTCCTGATAATAGGTGCAGGCGCTCGGGGTAACGCATACGCAGCTGCATTGACACAATCAGCTTCAAGTGTCTCAACCCGCATCGGCGCAATAGCAGAACCCATCATATCCAAAAGGAACGCATTCGAGCGAAAGTATGTTCGTAAGCATGAGACTTGTCAGCTGTTCGATACGTGGCAAGCATATGTTGAATTCGAGAAAGGTAGGCAAAGACGCACGATTGATGGTGTTTTCGTTTGCACATTGGATGAATTACATGCGGAGATCATTACTGCATTGGCACCGTTAGGTCTACATATTATGAGTGAGAAGCCCTTGGCTACTACATTGAGCGATTGTTTGAGAATATATCGGTCGCTACAGCCCCCTGGCACGGGCTCGCCCCAGGCGATATTTTCAATTGGCCACGTATTGCGTTACAGTCCTCACAATATCCTGCTACGAAAGCTTTTGCTTGATGGTGTGATCGGAGATGTTCTATCTATCGAACACACGGAGCCTGTGGGCTGGTGGCACTTCTCTCATTCTTATGTTCGGTAAGTTTATACGAAAGCTGAGCCTGTCAAAGCTGATGACAGGGAAGAGGGAATTGGCGCAAAGAATCTATAACAGCACCGTCTCTACTGACGAAGAGCTGCCACGATATCGATCTTCTGCTGTGGCTTCTCTGCTCACCTTCGACGAACGGCAGAAATGCATGTCACGTCCCGTCCTACATCACATCTACAGGCTCACTACTTTACTTCAAGAAGAACAGGAAACCAGCGTTGGCAGAAGATGCAACGAATTGCCTGTCTTGTCCCGCTGAGGCCGAGTGTCTCTACAGTGCTAAAAAGATCTACCTGGAGGGCCAATTCGACCAAGGTAATGCAGCATGGCCAATCAACATCATTGACCCCGATATCGAAGACCTTATGAAGTCGCAGAAGTCATCTGACCATGATGACGCCAGGCTGCGGCTTTTGGAACGCCTCTCAGAGGATTACGATGAGAGCACGGCCCAGAGAGAGGTCGATCGACGCCCTTGGTTCGGTCGATGCGTTTACGAATCTGATAATGATGTATGCGATGACCAGGTGGTGACGATGACCTGGGACGACGCACCGCTTCCGTCAACACCGGGCGCAAACAAGGAGAATCGACATCGTGGTAGAGGTGCCAAGATCGCGACTTTTCACATGGTGGCTTCGACGGAGAAACAGTGCGAGAGGAGAGGCAGGATTTATGGCACCAAAGGGGAAATCGAATACGATAGCAAGCTCATCCGCGTATACGACTTCGAGACCAAGGCGGCTCAAACTCACCATACCTACCAACCAGGTGGAGGGCACGGCGGGGGCGATGCAGGACTTGCAATGCAATTTGTGAAGGCTATACAGGCTGTGCAGATGCAGAAGATGGATGTGGCTGACGCACAGAAAGAGTATATTGGCTGCACTCTGGAGGAGGTTATCCGAAGTCACGCTATGGTCTTCGCAGCCGAGGAAGCCCGTCAAGAGAGGAAAGTGGTGAATTGGGTTGATTGGTGGAAATCTAAGGTCGACGAGGCTGTTGACGTGGGGGTGGCACAGTGATCAACCTAAGGGTGAGGAAATACAACATCTCATTTCTTCACACGCAGCCACCATGGTCAGGAAACCTGGGTCATCGGCCGTAACACCAGGTTCGAACCGCCGAGCAATGTCTTGTGCCAGCCTCAATCGATTGAAGCCATTCTTTTCTACTGCGCCGTGAACGAGAAACAATGAAAGAAAGACAATGTTGACGGCGCTTCAATTGGGAGGCCTGAAACAATGCCTTCTTGACATACGGGAGTCGGTCTTGACGACATTGCCTGGTGCGGCAACACGTTCGGTACATGGGAAATTCATGCAATGTCTTGTCTGAGAAGAATTTGCATCCTCTTCGGCTCCCATATATGGAGGTGCAGGAATAAGTTAGGAGGGGAAGCAGAGTCTGATCAAGCTGAAACGTCCTCAGGCCCGTTTCATGTCAGACTCCTAGGAACGACATTGCATTAATCACAGCGTGCCAATCACTCTCGGGCGTACACCATCAGAATTTGGCTCTTCAATAATTGGCGCTAAACGGAGATCTGGAGATACTAGCGTGTTTATCCTCCCATCCAATCAACGCGTTGATTCGCTACGCGCCGGCCGGAGCATCAACCTCACCTCCATCTCCACCCATTTGACGCCCGTCTTCCCACTGAGCAGGATGAATCTTTGCGGCCGTACAACGGGCCTGCTTCAGCACTGTCTCTTTGCCTTCTCTATCTATAGTCGGCGCTTGGCTATTTGAAACCTTGTCCCCGTATTCGACGGTGGCGAACATGACTTCCGGCTGCTTGTGGTCCTTCAGTGCAAACGCCCGATGTCGCGAACTCAGAAGCTCTCAACTGACATGCTTTGACGAAGGACCCGCGAGACGCGAGCACCTGCAAATAGTACGAGACTCTCACGAGACCATGCTAACTCCTAGTTGACGCGCGACATCGATGGTCCTGCAGACTTGCCCTACGTTTCAATAGCGAAGATGGTCTCAATCTCTGCCCTGGCACTGCTTCCAGCCATTCGACTTTACGTTTCACGTTCGTGTCAGCCAGATGTGGATGACCGCTCTTTCTGGCTGTGTTTCATATCTGCTTTGGCAATCGGTAGTGTTTGTAGAGAATAAGTATCGCTTCACGTCCTCTCAATCTCTTCTTTCCTTCAATAACGACGTCTCCGACGAAACGCCTTGTGGTTCTCTCTGAACGAGTCTCTTTTTGTTTGCTTTGCATTTTCCTACTCTTCAACTATAGACTAAACTTTGGAGCCGGTCTCCACTAATAGACAGCGCAAGCATCGTCAGCCTCACTACGCCTCTTCATCTCATCGCTCTGGAAGCCATGTCTCTTGCACCATACCGATATCGACCTGCCACACCCGAACGCGTCCGGTCCCGCTCTCCTGGACAAGAGAACGGACACAGCCGCAACTCTTCTAATTCATCTGTCTGGTCCTCACCAGGATCGGTTGATACTCGTGCAACAACACCAACCTGCTCACCCCATTCCCCAATCAGACAACATGGACCAGTGCTTCTTCCTAGGATTCGCACAGTAGACCAAGGCCTCGAGCCAGATGTTCGTCCTAAGTCACATCGACGGGCTTTGTCTTCGTATGTCAATCCTCCTGAGCATGCGCGAACGACCAGACCACGGCACCAGCGAAGCACGACGTCTCCGCCTGAATGCTCGTCTTACGATCCTCCTGTCTACAGTACTGCTTCCGCCAACAATTGGGCCAACACCTCTTCCTTGAACTCGCCTACAACATACTCGTCTTCCCGAGGATATCCTGGCCATGGTAGATCCACCTCTCAACCAGCGGTCGACGCTGCCGCCTTGCGTCGCTACGGTGTCAACCCTACGTATCGAACTCTTCCAGTCTACACGACACGAGCTCCACAATATGCACCAGCCGTTGTTCCCGAGATCTCCGACTTCATCTCACCCGAAATGATATTCGCACCATCCGCCTACCGCGAGCTCACCCCGGAGCTGGAGTGTTCCTACGGCCCCACCACCACCATCACCGAATACCTGACGAGCCGCAACCCCGCCGTCCGCCTCGTGGCCCGCCTCTCCATCGGCACCGGCGTCCACGCCCACTGCTGGTGGGACGTCCGCAACCTGCGCTCCTGGGAAGACTTCGACCTCGAGACCATCAGCGCCATCCCCGGCTTCTCCCGCAGCATCTTCTCGCCCACGGAAGCGCAATCGGGCCTCCTCAACGTCCCCGTCGAAGCCGCCGCCCTCCCCGTCCCCACCATCAGCGCCGCCGCCCTCGAACCCACCAACGAGCGCAGCCTCCAAGACATCATCACGCGCCACTACGCCTCCAAGATCAACGCCGCCATCAAAACCTGCCAAGGCCACACCCGCCACATCACCATGCAGCCCGAGTACAGCGGCGACAACGGCCCGCACTTCCTCTCGGCCTACGCCAACGACGCCACCCACACCCTCAGCGGCAACGGCCGCGGCCGCCTCGTCGGTCTCGTCAAAGCCTACGACGTCTGGAACACCGGCATGCGCCACGGCAAGGGCCAAACCCACGTCCGCTACCTCACGCACCTCGCGCACCTCCAACGCGTCATGCGCGAGCACAACTGCCGCTACGGCTACCTCATCACCGAAATCGAACTCGTCTGCGTCCGCATGGGCACCGAGGAGGGCTCCTCCCCGCCATACTTCGGCCTCCTGCAGCTCGCACCCCCCATCGCGCTGCAGAAGCGCGACGGATTGACGGCTTGCCTCGCGCTGTGGTACCTGCACATGCTGTGTGCGGATCAGCCGCTGCCGGGCCAGTGTGGGTGGCGCGTCGAGGTGGGCCCGCCCGTGGCGCTGAGTCGGCAGAAGGTGTTGGGGTGTGGGCGGGACAAGGAGATGCAGAGTGTGGGGGTGCAGGAGAGTCGGATGGCGAAGACGCGGCGGGGCTGGATCTGGCCGGAGAACGAGTTCCATCGTATTAAGGAGGGGAGGGCGGCGAGGAGGGGGTGATTTCCTTTTTCTCCAAAGGTGTGATTCTGGGGGTTGGGTGAGGGGTGGTGGTTGATCCATCGTGTTTTTTGGTGTTGGGTTCTCTCACTTGTCCGTGTTTGTGTGAGATGGATGGGTGGGATAACTAATACTTGGACTTTTTGCATAGCGCTCGGCGTTTTCTTCTTGTCTTGCGAGATGGAGGGTATAGTATTGGTCATGGATTGGAGTTGGGTTTCAAGTGGCCTTTTTGGTCTTCACTATCCTTTATAATCTCCTCTTGGTTTGGTCTTGGTCTGCTCTGGTCTTTGCATAGGGTAGGATAGGATAGCGTAGCATAGGTAGGTAGCTATAGATTTTCTAGTTCATTAGTGATTACTACTTCTTTCTTCTTCCTTCTTCCTTCCTTCGCATCTGCGTGTGCATGTGCAAGTGTAGTGGATTTGGATTTGGATTTTTGTTCGTGTGAATAGATGGCGGATATGGTATGTAAAGCTTAAAATTTCATATACTGGATACGACGTGATTTCCTAGGGCTCAAACATCTATGGTGAGCATTGTAGTAAGCGTCCTCCTTCCTCCGCTCTAAATATATTTCGCGTCCACCGCCTGAGCTCTTATCTACCTTACGCACCTTGACACTTACCACGCGTTGATTGCGAAATGTAATGTCAACCATCTGAATACTGGCAGGTGCTGACAACACTGATGACATCCATTGGAGGCTTGTGGCATGTCTCTTCGGAGTCCTCGGCCTCGAAGGATATAAGCTAGCTCAGGTTACCGGATTCTATCCATCCAGCCATAGATAGACGTCGCGTTCACTTTTACCTTCATAGCTTAGGAGTGATGGTTTGGTGGTTCTTGGTATAGATGGATGACTGGGTTTTCTGGGCGTAGGTTGGTGCATGAGTGAGTGAGTGACTGGCTGGCTGGCTGTGGGAAAGGGGCGCTGATTGAGATGGTTGGAAGGATGGGTATTGGGATATCGACCAAGCTCAACATGCTGCGTCGCATCGGCAAGATGTCGGATTGGGTTGCCGGAAGAGGGGGGCCGGTGATGTAAGGTCTGGAAACCCACAGATTGTCGTCTGTCACCACGCCAGCCAGGGCCGATTACGAGGTATCGAATCCCTAGGCCATATCCTGGCAAGGCACTCGTTTCAGGGGTCCCTGCCAAGACCCAGCCGTGACGAGTGCCAAAGTTGCCCAGGACGTGGGGTATCCGCTTTACCGCGTGGTGAGTGGTTCCTTTTGTAGGGGGGACAGCCATCTTCAATCGCCTGGTCATCATCCTCCATACCCCTCGTAATTGTCACCGCACCAGGATCGATAAAGAGGAATCAAACCCCTATGACTCCTCTGCCGCATGGTGAGTGGGTCTATTTTGTATTGGGGATAACCAGGTCCGATCGCCCGGTCATCATCCTCCATCACCCTCGTTGTTGTCCATTTCGTAGAAGAGCATGTAGACCTCTTTTTGCATGCATAAGACGTCGCTGGTCTTGCATTCCTTGACCTTGTCGTCACTGATGCGCCACCAGCGGTCCACAGGTCGTTTCCTTCGCTTTAAGCGGCTCACATCTATCAGTGAGGCACTTTTGCTGTTGTGCTTTAGCCTTGCGTCTTCAGATTTAAGCGGTTCGCTCGATAGTTCGTTGGAAAGCTTGGAGGTTCTGGGTGTCTCGGGCATGTCTCCTGATGAGGGCCTGGTGGATGGTAAGGACTGTGAGTTTGACGAGGACGAAGGCGAGTGTGAATGGGTGGATGGTGAAGTGGAGTCGATGATCGATGGAACGGGTATCGAAGGGCTGTTCCCTTGAGACGTCTTTGGGCTTTGCGGTTTAGGAATGGGTTGAGCTGGGGTCCCTGACGCACTGTATGGGCCGGTGGTACTGTCCACGTGCGGTGTCGATATTGGAGCATACAGGTGCTGTCTTCGAAACGTCTCATAATGGCCACTGTTGTGGGTCCCTTTGTGGGTCACCATTCCAAGGAGTTTGTAGTTCCGTCGATTGAGAAGACCCCCCAAGGGGAATTTCTCGGGAAAAGAGACCTTTGCGAGGTTCTTTGTTGAGCTACTGCGTAGATCATACAGGGATCTCGACAGATGGATAACAAGAACTCTGGGAAAAGACGTGATTTCGATGTGACGCGCGATCTTTCGCTTTGGTGCATACTTGGTATCTGGCAGATCGACGCCTGCTGGAGCCTTTTCAGGGTCATCGTTCAGTGCGCTCCGTACTTTCGCTATCGAACTTTCTATAATCGCTTTCTGCTCATCGGACTTGGCGTGCCTTAGGTCGTTTGAGAACATCTCGACGGCATGCTCAAGGCGACATTTGTCACACTTGTAGTCATCGATATACTCTCTCTTGAAATGCGCATCAATGCATTCGTTGAGCGTAGTGGAGCTCTTTTGAGGTACCATGAGATTCAGCATCACGAAAGATGTAGGGCTAACTTTGGGTACGAATTGGCAATGCTGACATTCGGTCCGTGCCTCTGTCTGGCCTTCGAGTGGAAAGCCTTCCTCTTCTTCGTCCAGAGGATCAATCTCATCGTCTCTTGCAGGCTCTAAGTTGGTAGGTGCGCTCGTTGTGGGACGCTCTGTACGAAAGTCCAGGTCTTCGCTTACTTCCTCTGCCATTGTAGCTGATGAACAGACTTCCTGCCTCACTACATCAGGCTCAGACCCATGGACTTGCTTTGCCTTCCCGGCTCTCCTCCTCGCTTCTCGTCCTGCGTGATATTCTTCTGACAGTCTCTCAGCAACAACTTGAAGCAGCTCTTGGGCATCCTGTTGCGACTTGCTGATTCGGGTTCCAAAAGCACTTTCCAAAACCCTGATGAAGGCCGCGGCGGAGATTGTCTTCTTGTATATCGGCCGTTCATTCAACTTATCTATCATGATCTTCAACCCCCGTGTCACTTCTCCGCTTTGCATACTCGCCTGCTTCCTGCCATCCACCTCTTTGCCATTGCTGTCCACCAAAGGTACGACTTCATATATTTCTGAACCTCCGAGATCTCTGCGATGTAATTCCCGTATCAGGTACAAGCGTAGATGTCCGAGACCGGCCAGAGACTGGAGCACCGAGTTGATGAAGCAATCATTTGCCGGATTGAAGAGACCTACGATCCCCTTCTTGCGGGTGCTAGCCGAGCTTGCAGAGGAGTCGCCGTCGATGAGGTAGTTAGGACTGAAGAAGTAGACTAGGGCGACTGCAGCAAGTGAAGCACTTGCTGCGTAGGTGAGGACTGTAAGCGGTCTGTCTGGCATGGTGGGTGGATGCTACCGGTTGAGCATGGCTGTGGGTGTGGAACTCTTCTTATATCTGAAGTGTGACGCAGTCGCTAAGAGACTGGTAGTGAAGAGAACCCTTCCGTCGTCGTCACAGAATGAGGAGACTTTAGAGTAGTAGCGGGAAAAGTTCAGAGGTTCGGGTATATATTCAGTGGGAGGCAACCGTTGTTGTAGTTCTAGGCGCCAATGTTGGGGATTGGTTGGAAACACAGAACGATTTTGCCTGAAGGAACCTTTTCTTGCAGGTGGCCAATTGGTATACGTCCTCGCCGCTGCGTTCACAGACTAAAGTATGTGCGTCTGCTCTGCTTCTTCAGGGCATCGAGGTAATGCCGCGGGGGTCGAGACCTCAATGCGCATTAGCGGCTAGGGGCTAGCGCTAGCGGCATGACCCAGGTCTTTGTTTGCCGGGTCCACCCAAATCGACTGCTTGAAGCCTCACAACATCTGTCGCCGCAATGACAAGTCTCTCACTGTCAACCAGGACATCGCTGTGTCTCAATTGCTTGAGACGGACAATTGCAGATGATATCTCACACTCGTTCTTCCCTTTCCATAGGCAACTACGAGGGAAGAAGAAGACTGCGAAAAGGCCCACAACAATTAACGTGAAGCTATTGCAGGATATGCCAGGCTACGGACGAAAGGGTACCCTGCTATCATTGCGCCCAGATCAACGACTATATTGACGTGAATCATCGCAGGCTCCATCACCCCCGTCGAGCCTGGCCGAATGCGAAATACCTGGTATCCACGGCAGAAAGCAGAATATGTCACTGCTGCTACACTTCAAGGAGTGAAACCACAGGCTGTCGTTGCCGAAAGAGACTTTACATTCGGGATCAAAGTGGCGGAGGAAGTTCCTCCGGCGCCTCCAACACGCCAGATATTCAAGCCTATCGAGGTACAGCCGAAGCTGCTGCCGGTACTGGGCCTCCATACTTGCAATTTGCCAACAACCACTGATCGTATTGCAGCCACAGATAGCGTCGGAGATTATGGAGGCAGTCTTGCCAAGCCATATAATATTCTACAGAACCCCGATTCCCGAGCCCGAGACTACACCTCAAGAAGCCCCAAGCCGGTCCCGAAGGGCAGCAAGCTCAGCGGCTGCAGAACTTGATGCTGCTTCAGAGCCTCTGAAACCTCCCAAGTCCCCGATAATTGCCATTTTCGGATCGGTGTCTACAGCAGATATTGCAGTGTCTATCAAAGCAGCCTTGGATCAGACTACGCAGGGAGCGAGAGTGGTCATAGGGCCAGAAGATATCACGATTCTCGCGGCGAAAGAGGAGCAAAACGGACTCCTGGAAAAGGGCGTTGAGGGAGATAGATTGAAGGCATTGGGCGACTTCGAAGTGGAGGCTCACGTAAAGGGGGGAGAGGCGGTAATGAGGACGGTCAGTGTAAGAGCGCAAGAGAACATCCCAGAAGCATAGTCGGTCGCGAGCTGGTTGCAGTACGAATTGAAGGGGGTTGGTACCCTAGCGGCGACCATGGTATTTGGCCCGTCATATGGCTCATATTTGGAGAGCAGACTTGTTGCTGAGTGACCTGACCCTTGCCTCGTGACATTGTCATCATATGTGGTCTCAGCTCTGCTTTCTCCATTCGACCTTGGCAAGAACGGATCAAACCATACATTATCAGTATACATGTCACCAGAAAATGCAACCTATCCTTTTTCACGGAGTCACGATCTGGAATGCCAGCCATTTTAGATCTCCGTAAAACAGTTCGAGTCAGTGCTTGACAATCAGTAGCTTCACGGTCCAAAGCCGTTGAACTCATACCCAATCAACGACTGTGTCAGTCAGCCCCGAGCGGGCTGGTCCGTGATGACTGATGACTAAGGTAAGATACGGTATTGAAAGACATGCTCTATTCTAATTTTAGCTACTTAAGTTTCGGGGTTCGTGAAATCAACCATCTTCCATTCTTCTGATAGTTTCTTCATTCGTTCTTCTTTGTTTGATTTGCAGTAATAACAATCCCTCGAATACTTTGCTAACGGTCTGAGCGAACAACCCTGGGTTTCGTATTTCTGTGCTCTACCTCTAGGGCAAGATCCACTGCCCCACGTCCTCAACGGCCATTCTTCCTATCGCTCGGCCTCCGGGCCTGATACATTCAATGGCTCTCAGCCAGGGACACTGGACCCGCTTCAATCCCTAAACTCACTTGTCCCATACAAGCCGGACGTCCATTCACTCGATCATGTCCACTCCAATTGCTCCACCAGCTGGAGGACACAATGGCCAAGACTGTGCCAATCTCAGTGGATCCCAGGCGCTCCTCTGCCTCATAGCCAATCCTTATGCTTCGAGTGTAAGCCGTTCATTGGATATGCAATTCGGAAGATTACTGATACGTTACTCTACCTAGCTGAAAGAGACCGCCGTCTTCGCCGCTTTGGGCTACTCTATTGGGTCGATGTTCCTGATAACCTTCTTGTTCTCTTTGATGAGACCCCATAACTCTGTCGTATACGCCCCTAAATTGAGATACGCGGATGAAAAACATGCGCCTCCGCGTATAGGAAAGGGCTTGTTCGCCTGGTTCGGCCCTATCGTTTCGTTAAAGGAGCCCCAGTTGGTAGAGAAGATAGGACTTGATGGCACCATCTTTCTCAGGTTCACACGAATGTGCAGGAACATGTTCGCAGTCATGACCGCCGTTGCCATAGGTGTCTTGGTACCGACCAACGTAATCAGCAGTGGGAAAGTGAAGAAGGAATTGAAATTCGAAGGTGGCAGTTTCTGGGTAACGAGCACACCTCAATATGTCTCAGGAGCAGGTCTGTGGGTTCACGTCGCAAGCGCCTGGGTCATGAACTTCATCGTGGCATTCTTTCTATGGCGGAACTACGTGGCAGTCACTCGGTTAAGAAGGCAGTACTTCGAGAGCGCCGATTACTTACAAGGCCTACACTCTCGGACTTTGATATTCACTGACATTCCACCGGCTTCGCGGTCGGACGAAGGCATATTGCGTTTGGCAGACGAGGTGGAACATACTGCTGCGTTGCCCCGAGCGGCAATAGCACGCAATGTCAGAGAGCTTCCAGACCTCATCGAGGAGCACGAAGAGGCCGTGCGAGAATTGGAGGTGGTGCTCTCAAAGTATCTGAAGAATCCAGACAGGTTGCCGCTTAATCGTCCTACCATGCGGCCATCGGGAAAATACCGAAAGGAAAATGGCAGTGGCAAAGTGGATGCTATTGAATATCTGACCGAGCGCATCAGTGGGCTTGAGGTTGATATCAAGCATGTGCGAGAATCAATTGACAAGAGGAACCCTATGCCTTTTGGATTTGCCAGCTATGAAAGGATTGAGGATGCACATACTGTGGCTTATGCAGCCAAGAGCAAGCATCCGCATGGTACCACTATCAGATTAGCACCCAGGCCGAACGACTTGATCTGGAAGAACCTACCATTGTCCAAACGGGAGAGACGCTGGAAACGATTCATCAACAACTTCTGGATCGGTGTCCTGACAATTGTCTGGATAGCTCCTAACGCTCTGATAGCCATCTTCCTATCGAATTTGCTTAATCTTGCACACATATGGAAAGCTTTTGGAAAAGACTTTAGCAAGCATAAGACCATCTGGTCGATTGTCCAGGGTATCGCCTCCCCGGCCTTGACGTCTTTGGTGTACCTGATCCTCCCAATTATCTTCAGACGATTGTCCATCCATGCTGGTGATACGACAAAGACAGCTCGAGAACGGCATGTCACCACTAGGTTATATGCATTTTTTGTCTTCAATAACTTGATTGTCTTCTCTGCATTCTCCGCGATGTGGACTTATGTTTCCTTGGTCATCTTCTACCGCAATGATGCACATGAAGGGATTTGGGATGCCATCAAGAGTGGCGGTTTCTACTTCCAGATGCTGACAGGTCTTTGCGAAGTGACTCCCTTCTGGCTCACTTGGCTCTTGCAACGTAATCTGGGTTCGGCGGCAGACATTGCTCAGATCCTCAACCTTACATGGGGGTGGTTCAATCGGAAATTCTTGAGTCCAACGCCACGACAAGCCATTGAATGGACTGCACCACCCCCAATGGACTATGCAGTGTACTACAATTACTTTCTTTTCTACTCCACCGTGGCACTTTGCTTCATCACACTACAGCCTCTGGTCATACCAATCACCACCTTCTTTTTCGCCGCCGACTACTGGCTCAAGAAGTATCTCCTACTTTACGTTCTCATAACGAAAACTGAATCTGGCGGCCAATATTGGTGGATTCTTTTCAACCGCCTTGTCTTTGCTACAGTCCTCGCAGATGTGATCATCGCTCTAGTCGTGAAAGCCTCGGGGACATGGATCATGGTCGCCGCTATGGGGCCTCTTCCGATATTAATGGTAATCTTCAAGTTCTATTGCTCTAAGGCCTTCGATGACCAGAATGAATTCTATACAAAGGCGACACTCAAAGATCCGGTGGGCATGATAGATGCAGGTCACAAGCGCCACCGCAACGATCGTGTCTCGACCAAATTTGGCCATCCAGCTCTGTACGCCAAGCTCATGACGCCCATGGTCCATGCCAAAGCTGAACACCGTGCCGGCGACATCTTGCGCGGCAGGCTCAACACGGAGAACACGCAAGCGCCGTCGACTTACTCTGAGCGGGCCATCGACATGGGTCCCATGTCTCAACAACACCCCGGCAAATCCGCGCGTTTCGCACCCGATATTCCCAAGCAAAAAGAGCTCTTCGAAGCCGTACCCGAGTCCCAGCTCGATTTCGGCTACTACAAGGACCGTCCCGACTTCGCCGAAGAGAACGGCGGCGACGGCGAGCTCTACGGCCGGCCTACAGACCTCATCAGCGAGAGAAGCACCACGCCGAGATCCTTCATGGGCCACGGCGGTGGTGGTTCCGGCGCCTCGTCACGAGCATCGAGTCCTGGCGTCGCCGACGGTGGATCCCGCACCGTCTCTCCACATCACCTCCTGCAGATGCACCCTGCGTATCGGGATCAAGCGGCCAACGACCTGAGCGAACGGCGGCAGATGTACCGCAACAGCAACGATAGCGGCCGGAGTCTCCTCAATGGCGCACAGCCTGTTGGATTCGCGGACGAGGAGCCACATTACGGCATGGATCGGTGGCGGAACGGGGGAAGTGGGTATGTGGGTGTTCCGGGACAGGAACCACCGCTCGATCGGGGAACGGGTTATGAACCTTATCGTGGGAGGAGAGGCGCATGATGGGATTTATGACTGGGCATACTTATTGTTGGCGTTTGGGTGGATAGGTGCTTGCTCTTCAAGCGTTTTTGCATTGCATCGCATTGCGTGGCGTGGATGGGACTGGACGGTTTTTGTATCAGGATAGCATAGAATAGAACAGAGCGCCAGGCGGCCGATATTTGTTGGATAGAGGGCGAGCTGTAAGGTAAACTAGATTATAAGATCTCATTTTGGAAGTTTACATATAACTATCTCATAAATATCCTGAGGCAATACCTCATGTCTATCGTGGCACGTGTAGAGCTTGAAAAAAGGCGTATACTAATAGTCAAATCGAGCTTCTACCTTGTCGTCCAGCACTGTCTCATCTCAAGGTCTTGCCCAGATCAATTCCTCAATTAGCAATCGGAATCCTTGCCGTAGCTAAAGCTGAAACAGTGAATGTCAAAGGAAGGGGAAGGTACTACGTATCAGGGGTGATAGTTGTTAGCGCGGTAGGGATTATTTTGGAGAGGACTCACCAAGATAATCCCTGTCACGCTAATAAACATTTCGCTGGAGACCGTAGTAGACTGTCAAAACAAAGCAACTTTATGCTAACATTACACGAGAAGGTCTGTTTTTGTAGAGGGTTTTTCTTCAAGGACAGCACATCCGCCTGAATAGGATTGCTTAGGTGGAGGTGAAAAAAGGACACCTATCCTAGACTAGTCTCTTCGTATATTGCACACGACTAGTATGAAATAAAAGAGTTAACAACAACAACAACAACACGAGAAGGTCCTAGAGAGAAGGCATTCGTGCCCTTTTTCCTGTCTCGACTTCCGATTTCCTTCATTATGCGCAGATCCGCAGCAATGATGTCATACAATATCGGCCAGAACCTCCGGGGCAGGAATGCTTTATACACAATCAATACCCAACTTCGTAACCGCCCAGAAGGACCATGGCTTGCTACATATATAGCTCCCTTCCATTGCGAATTGTAACTCTTTTCCTAACTTGAACTAGGGGTCCGAATCAGGAGAGAGTTGTTGTGAAGACCGCCCCTACAAACCGCTTAAACAATGAAGCCCAGACGCTCCAGCTTTTCCAAGGCTGTCACTCCATCCGTCAGTTGGTCGATCAGATTGAGGATCCGGAATCGGTGGTAGTTGAATATATGGACGACAATGTCCTCAACTTGTTACGGCAAAAGCAGCTGTCAAAAGTAGAGGCGAAGCGTGCTCTGAGAGCGACTATTGAGGCTCTTATTGCCTTACACGACAGAAACATTGTGCACACAGGTACGTTATGGAGGGGAGGCCTTACTGATTGATCAGTCATCAAGAATGACTGCTTTATTACCGCAGACATTAAACCCGACAATATTCTTGTGAAGTATGGTCCTTCGGGTACCCAGTACAAACTTGGTGATTTTGGGGATTCTGCACCGTCAAATGTACCCTCGAACGACGGAGGACACCTAATCGGTGCAGAGATTTTTTGCGCCCCAGAAGTACCGCTTGGTATCCCGTGGACGACCAAAGCTGATATTTGGGCGGTTGGTGCTACGGTAAGTAATTCGCAATACGCGTTGAGTGTTATCTGTCTAGTGATTCCGTACATAGGGCATTACTTTGATAACAGGAAACTATATATTCCTACCCCAAAATGCCCCTCCGACAGGCGATCCGCGGTTATCTATGGGAGTCCTCCAAATGCAGAACGATTACTACGGACCAATTGGTAGTGAGGCTTTCAAAGACCTTGTAGACGACTCGGTTCGGCCGCTACTACTACAATTCGAAGAAAATTATCGGCCGTTCTCCTTGGCGGCTGCGTCTCGAAACATCGCTCAGAAGGACATTGATTTCTTTGACTATATTATGAAGGTTGATCCGAGACAGCGTCCAACCGCAAGGGAGGCTTTGCGGCATCCATGGTTTAATGAGCTATAGGAAATTTACTCCAGACTGTATTATTTCTAACGATTTAGACTGGTATCGGTCATGTCGCTCTTTCTGGATGTCAGCTTTGGTGTAGAAGTGAGGCTTTCGCACGCCAGCCAGATCTGATCGATGGCCATGACCTTGGAATCAAGGGATTTGCCGTAGTCCGTAGCCAGGTGAGCAGAGGATTGAGCAAAAGGGCGAGGACCGCTTGTCGACTTGGAGATTGAATTATCCACAGACATGAGGTGCGACTTTAGAGCCACTTTGGGAAGTATTGGTATTGTCGGATAGAAGACCGAATGTTTAAAGTTTGAATTTTCTGCTAGATGCGTCCAGGGGCCCTCAGGACCTTGTTGAAGGGCTTTGCCCGTGTCGACCCAGTCTGAAGCTACACTGTATCAGCGACAATGTGCCGGTGTATCATCGAGCAGAGACTTACTCGTCCGAGCTTACTCACCGCGAGTAAGATATATCGAGATTCTTTGCTCAATCATAAAATATGTTTCGTCATGCACACTAAATGTACGGACGATCGAAGTGCCCAACGCAAATCCAGACTCCATGTCAGTGTTGAGAATATAGATATACCTGCTCATAGCTTTATTTCCAGCCCGTCTCATTGATTCGATGTTTTTTGGGCTGCAATGTTCCCCTGGGCTCTCTCTTTGACCTATGGTAATATACGATAGCTGTATCATATTTGTGGATGTGGACGGTAAAGATGGCAATGGGAAGTAGTTGATCCGTCCTACGGTGGACCAGAAATCCAGGTGCCGTTGGAAGAACTCCGGATCGACTCGGAAAAAACCTCCAATCATTGAAAGCCATTGGGGAGATGGAAGGCCTCTCAAGAATAGAAGGCTATGAGTCTTTTCACCTTGTTTTGGCGAACATAAGGCGTCATTGAAAATATCAGGATGCTGGATGGACTCAACCTTCTTTTCGCCATCACTGATATACGTATATTGGCGCGCAAACGTGAATGATTGATCTTCGATAGCTCTGGAGCTTGGACCTCGAGGAGTATGGTTTCGGCTGATGAGTGGGTGCTGTAAAAAGCTCGCTAGTTTGGCGAAGTTGAGACCTGGGTATAGCGACGCTTGGATCCCTCGTTTGGCGTGTTAGGTTTCTTTACGATTTCTTTTCTGTATGAAAGTTGCTCTAAATAATAAGTCTAATAGCTTTATACGCGAATTTTTCCCCTCATAATCTGTTGGTAGTGATATATAGTGCTTGCAGGACTTCCCACTGTGACGTTTTTTGATGCCCCGAGGGACTGTACTCAAAGGCGTCTTCGGCGGCCCTAGCCTCCCTAGCTGGAGAAAAGTTTTTTTCCAGCACCCACACTTGTAGCTCTACCTGCCTTCTTTAAGCAGTCTCGAGCTTGATTAAAAAGCTCCATGTCTCGTCCTCCATTGTGTCAGCATCAAAATGAAAATCGAGAGTAGTGAGAGAAACATGTACCTGGACTTGACAACAAGGATACAGCCACGGGAAGATGCTCGCATTTTCCAGTCACTTTAGACTGAAAAGGAGTCTCTCCGACTGTTGACATTAGACCAATCATTCACAGACACAAGGAGCAAATTACCTGGGATTGTCAACTCTGGACCTCCTGTGATTGGCGATAGGAAGAGCATGGGAACCCCAACTGGAATGAAGCGACTCCTATGATATTTGTCAGTTCACACCCGTTCATGCGTAAGCACAAGGGAGCGGTACGCACGTTGCGTCATCTCGATATCTTGGCGAGATATTTTCTATGGGGATAACTACTATCGAGTCGTACTTCTCAACCTGCATGACTTTCGAAGAAAACCATTGTCGGTAAAGCTCCAGCCTAGTGACGGCCGTGTCTCTTTCTGCTTCGGTGATCGTGGCAGAGAGGTTCCTGAGCACGGAGGTGAGCACGAACTTCAGACTACATTGCCTGGTCATCAAGCATACCATTGCCACCGAACAGGCGGGCTGACGTAAGGAGTCTTTGAGTATTTCCTTTGATAGTCCTCGCGAAATTGATCGAAGCTGTGATAGTCATCATGGAAGAAAGAGTCCTTGCAGGCCTAGACTATTCAGTGGTAGCCTAATTGTTATCATATCGATCAGAAGCTCACATCCTTCATATAATCTCGAAGACTCTGGCCATTCGCTTCAGTCGGCGGTGAATTATCCCATAAAGATTCAAAGGAGAGTTTCTTCTGCTTCACTCCGAGGAATGACTCGAGGTCTGTGACAAATCTGTCAATGATCTCCACCTGATCCCTGTTCGTGATCAGCGACATATAATCCGTGGGATAGATGATCGAGATTGGCAGCTAAGTAAATCATCAGAAAGAATTTATATCAGTGAACGCCACAAACCTACCGAAGCAGTCTTTGGCAATTTATTGCTGTACCAATGCTTCGCAAATTCTTCACATTGCCCCAAATCTCTGCCATAAAAGCAGGGCACATCGAATTGCCTAAATATGGGTGAGCATTCAAATCAGCTGTGCGACATAATGGCAGCCTCGTTGTGCGCACCTGAAGCTCGGAATGTACCCATCTACAGGAAGGATTCCATGTGTAGGTCGCATGGCGTAGCAACCATTCCAATGGCCCGGCCGCCGTCCGCTGCCACTCGCTGAAGACCCATCTGAGCTTAGGTGCCATTGACTAGTAGCTTGAGAAGACTTACTATCTGAGCCTATAGCTATATCTAGCCAAGGGTATGAAGCAATCGCAGCTCCACTCCCACTGCTGCTTCCTGCGGGAGACTGGTACCCATCTGCACGAGGATTCCAGGGTGCTTGGAAGTCTACACATTCTATGGGTTCCTCGGTTGCCGCGAACGATGCCAATTTCGTAGTCCCCACTATGCTGGCACCCAAGTGACGCAAGACTTCGATGCATGCGGCGGTTTTAGTAGCTGGCGGGTATAGCTCATAGTAAGCCCGGTTGCAAAGCGAGGTTCGAATGCCTTCGATCTGAAATATGTCCTTCACAGCCACCCTCCAGCCTGCAAGCGGAACCGCAGTAGTTGTTTTATCTCGAAGGCGTGAAGTCACTGCTATGCTCAGGCTTTGCACGTAGTCACCACCAGCATGAAGTTCCTCGGCTGTTCTTCTTGTGAATCAGCATTTGAAGGAATATCACCAACGCCAAGCTTTCGATTGGGACGCTGGTATCAGCCCGGTCATGAAAGCGCCTTGGACGTCGTCATAGAGTCTGCAGATGAGGAGAAGATCCTGCCCAGCCGTAATATAAGGTCCTGGGAGGGGAATCTCATCTGCAGTATCAGTGTCGAGTACTTCGATCCATCTGGTCCCTAAGGACTCTAGCAGCGTCTTCGCGCCCGGAGAAATTTCAACGTCTTTTCCGTTTGTCTTTCCAGTAAAGATGACTCCACTCAGAAAATCGGCATGGAAGACATCATCCGTAGATCGGTAAGTCTCGATGACTTGGTTCAACCAAGTCTCAGAGATCGGAATGACGCCGTCGAGGCGTATCACCGTAATGTAAGATGGCGGGCCTTGATGATTCGTGCGTAACGGCTGATGCGTAATGATCAGCAGTCATAACGCTACGAGCAAGCTTGTATGAAAGCACCTTCGAAGGCTTTATGCCCAAGAAACGGTTGTCACCAATGGAAAATGAGGTCGTCTTAATACCATTATTGCGGTCAAATTCACTTGATGCAGCAGTAACTATCGCGGTGGCGGCCTGATAATGAGTTCACATTATTGATGCTGGCTGGCGAGTATGCTCAGGTTGTGCCAGATCAAGAAGAAGGTATGGACGATCGGCGAGCGAGTCTGCTCGATGTAGCGGATCTTTCATTCTGCCTAATAAGTCTTCCCGAGGTTGCACAAGGCTCTACGAGAATTGAAGAATAAGGTACCAGATCGAAGCAAACTTGCCCGCATTAGACAGGTTTTATAGTCCCGATTTTAAGCGATTATTCAATATTATTCAATAGTTAATAGCTATATTAGGCTATAGTATTTACTAATTATATAGAATATTAAGTTAGTAATTTAATTATTAAATTACTAATTTAATATAAATAATAGCCTAATTAGGCTATTATTCTAATATCCTTTATAGTTAATCTATTACTTACTTATATTTATATCTATTCTATCCCTCTTATAACCTTCCTCTACTATTATTAATAGTTATTATATACCTCTTAGGCGTACTCTAAAGTCTTCTAAAGATATCCTAGGTATTAGTACCTTTACTATTACTATTATTAATACGCCGGATCCTTCTTTTATATCCTTATAACTAAAGATCTTAATATAGTATAATAAATATATAATTATTATATATTTATATAATTAGTAGGAAGATATTACTACTAGCCTTTATATAAATATACCTCTTATACCCTAGGAACCTCTTAATAATAATAATATCCTTCCCTTATATTCCTCCTAACCTACCCCGCGGAAGTCCTCTTATAAAGAGAAAGGTTATAGGAAAGCTAGGCTATATAATATAAAGCTATTATAGTATTTAGGGAGGTATAAGAGAAGGGGGACTAGGAACTTAGATATCTTATAATTAAATAGTTATAATAAGAAGTGTAGGAGAGGTAGGTAGAAGGGATAAAATATATATAAAGGAACGCTTCTTAATATTAAAGAGATAATAATACGTATTAATTATATACTTATTAAAGTAGGTATATATAGACTTTCTAGTATAAATTTATAGTAGAAGGATATATAATAGGATTTTAAGATATATATCTACTATTCCTACTCTTAGAATAGTTATTAATAAAAGGTAGTAGTACTACTTAAATAGTATAAATATAAGAAGGAATATAGTAGGAGATCTAGGTATATAATAATTAATAATAACCTTATATAGGTACTAGATTAATAGTAACTAATAGCTAATAAAGTTTAGGCTAGAAAATATAAAAAGAAGTAAGATATAAAAGATAAAAAGAAGAAAATATAGGATTATAATACTAGATAAGATATACTCTCTACTTACTAGGGTAAAAAGGTTATAAGGGAAATAGAGAATACTAGTTTTAATAAAATTCCTTCTTATAAAGAAAATAATAAATAAGACTCCTCTTTAGAAGGCTTATATATCTTACTCTTATTTATAGTAATATTACTATTACCCTCTAGTATAAGTACTATATTAAAAGGTTCCCCCTACTAGTAGTAAAGCCTAAGTCCTTAATACTAAAGTAATACTAGCTATTAAAGTAGTATTAATATTAGGAGTAATCTTAAGGATAAAGCTAACTCTACTAATAATATTATCTATTAGTTATAATAATTATAATAGTAGAATAAGAAAAAGAATAGGGGGATAAGGTTATAAAAGGATAGGTAAAGACCTAAATAAGTATAAAGGTCTTATTTAACTTAGGATATAGCTACTATTTTAATTAATTTCATAAAGTAAAGTTTAAAATTCTTTAAATCCTATAGTATAATAACTCTAGTAATAATACCTATAAGTATTAATAGGCCTATATTAATAAGTAGTACTTAAGCCCCTCTATTTACTAATATTAATATATTTATAATAATTAGTACTTAGGACCTAGCCTTAATTAAGAAGCTAGAACTTATTTATAGGTAGTAACTTAATACTAACGCGGAACTTAAATATTTAATTAAAGGAATATAATAGACTTATAATATATTAAATATACTTTATAAGGAGTTATAAGCCTTTATAACTCTATTATAAAAGTAAATAGGGGCCTAGGAGGACCTTATTTAAATACTTTATATAAATTAAGTCTTATATTAATAGTACCTAAGTAAAGAGATAGAATAAATATAAAAAATACTAGAAAATATTACTAGTAAGATTAGTCTTACTATCCCTATAAATAATAATATACTAAGCCGTCCCTAGATATCTAATAAAAAGTTTATAGGTATAGTATAATTATATATTAATAGGCTTAATAGTATTAAGGATATAGATTAAGTAAGTAATAGTAGAGACTTTAAAAGTAATAATAATAATAGTAAGTGAAGGAGAAATACTATAAAGGATTTTTATATAAAAGTTAATAATAAGCTTAGTAAAGATAGGGTTAATAATACGTAGTAGGAATATTATAAGACTAGTAGATATAATACTTAAGTATATTTTATAGCTCTAATATATAAAATAATATAGAATAACGGAATAACTATTAGTATAAACCCCTAATATTTAAGTGACTTAGGATTAGGATATTTTAGAATAAGAAGTAGAAAAACTAAATAGAATATAGAAGTAGAAACTTTAGGCGAGAATAAAGAAATAAGGCCTTATAAGATACTTACTATTTTATAGTAATTATATAGATAGGTTATATTACTTAATAAGGGCGGGTTTCTTATATTTCTTATATATATTATAGATTTAGGCTAATTTATAACTTATCTTTATAAGCTTCTTTATAACTTAAATTTAATAATAAGCTCTTAATTAGTAATATAATCTATAAACTAACGGCGTTATAGTATTAGAGTTAGGTAATTATATATAGATTATAAGCCTATAATCCCTTTAGTTATATTATAAGGCTTAATATAAAGAAATATACCTAAGTAATTATTAGGTGGAGTTAATTACTAATAAATATTAGTAGATTATTAAAGGCCTTATTCTAAATTAACTAGATACTATATTTTAGCCTTATAAATAGGTAAAATAGTTTATTAATAGTACTACTACCTAATAGATATTATTAATAGGTATTAGCCCTAATTTTATTTTATACTTAAAGGTATTTATTACCTAAAGTATCTATATTGTTTTAAAACTATACTTAATAGTAATCTATATACTAGCTATTCTTCTATTAAACTTTCTCTTTTATATATTTAAGTAGCCTATATATAGTAATATAATAAATTCTATATACTTATAAGCTTTATTACTAAATAGATCTAGAACTTACTACCCCTAGAATACTTAATATAGCTAGTCTTATATACTAGAAGTTTATAATATTATTAAGTTATTTACCTTTCCCTTAAATAGGTTATATAATATATTAATTAGACTATCTAGGTATATTACCCCTAATTATACTATATTATATACCTTTTTATATATAGAGTAGAAGAACCTCTAGTCTTCTTTTAGTTAATAGAAGCGCTAAAATATTCTATTAATAAACCCTTAAACTATAAACCTCTTATATATTTTCCCTATATATTTAATTACCCTTATATACCTCTAGATCCTATTATATTTAAAAATAGGATACTAGTATAAGATAGGATTATAGTAATTATATAAGTACTTAAAGATATTATTAATTATAGTAGAAATAAAGGAGGGAGACTAGCTAAATATTATTATTAACTTATATAAAGGATATAAGTATAAGAATTTTATTAAGATAAGATATAAAGTAAGCTCTAAGCTAGGCTAATAATTATATTACTAGTTAATACTTTTAAGGTTAAAATAAATAAATAATTAATATATCTTATCTTTAGTAAATCTAAATATCCGCCTTATTTACTTAGGTAGGAAATTATTAAGACTCTACTCCTTACTTTAATATTTAACTAGTAGGATATAAGCGTAGCGCGGGACTTAGCTAATATAATATAAATTAAGGATAAGGAGGACTAGAGTAGCTATATATATAAGTTCTTTATTAGAATTAATATCTATAATATATTATTATTAATAATATAGATAAATAGATAATTACTAAAAGGGATTTTACGGGTAAATCCTAGATAGGTAGGGCTAAGTAGTAATAGTTTATATTCGGGTAAATCTAAATTAGGCTTAGCGTACGGCTAGACCCGTGTAAATTATTAAATAAATGTTGAATAATCTCACTGCAAAACCTGTCTATTAGCTTCCCAGTACCTCTCCCACGTGGCTGTGACACGATTTCCCTCACCCTTTCTGGCTCAATGCCTTGACTTACTAGGAGCGAGTGCAACTCTTCTGGAGCATTGTATAGCTGTTTCGCAACACTAAGTCCTTCCTTTACAACCTTTGCGAGAGTAGCGATACTCGCTATGAGTCCAACAACACTCGCCATGGTGATCTCCCCAAGGCTTGAACAGTATCCATAATCCACCTAATACGGACAGTCTGGATTCTTAGCAGAAAATCGCAGCGTCGTGCGAGCATTGATGGACTCGAGAACGCCGAACACTCTGGTATAGTGTGCTGTGTTGCATGCCTTTTCAACGACAACCTGGTGCGATAGGCTGGGACCAAGATGATCTTATCCTACATGCAGCTACAGGAAGTACCTCTGTACTCTCGCTTCATCACGCAGCCATCTTTTCCCCCCGATTCCTGACCATTACGGTCCGCCGGCTGGGAAGATCTTAATTCAACTCAGCCACCTCTCCTGCATGCAGTCCGCGTCGTAAATATGGTGTGGGAGGTTGACACGCTAAGACAAGCTCTCCATATCAGCAGGGCGTCGATAGGCTTATGTGCGCACCTTGAAGGTAGAGATAAAGTAGAGGCAGGCTCCATTGTAATTGAATTAACAGAATTCATGCCGTGAAATGTCGCTGGAAGATGTAATCGGCGCCCCACCCCTAGGAGCTGTCGCTCCTAAGGGTTCCCACCCAAATGTCGGTTTCAGCCCAACGTCGGATTTTTTTAATACTATCTACTCCCTATTAACGATAATATATCTATAGTTTCTTAGGTTTATAAGGTATCTATAGTAGAGGCTTATAATATATTTATATATAGCAGATTTATATATTTATATATAGCGCTATAATTCCTTAGTATTATACTATTAAAGAGAGATATATAGCTAGATATATAGCTAGCGACAAGATCTACCTATATATAGTACTAGCTACGAACCTATTACTTATTAATAGAGCTAAGAGGTCTCTAATCTAAATATAATTAGAATAAAATTAGGATATTATATAATAATAGAGCTTATAATATAGAGTTTTTATACGCGTAGTAAGCGCGCCCTTAATATATATAATAATACCTACCTTAATTCCTATTAATAGTATTAGCTTAGTATATAAGAGACTCTAAGTTAAGAGATAGAAGGTATATTAAGTAGAAAAGATAGAATAATAGGCTAGGGCTACCCCTCCTAGCTAAGAGAACTATAACTACGCGTATATTAGTAATTTAGGGATAGAAGCCCTAATAGCTAGAGGTAGCTAGGGGCGCCCTAAACTATTAAGTATAAGTACTAGCTCTTAGGCGCTAGGAGCTAAAATCTATAATACTATATTATAGTATATAGATATAGTAGAATTAATAACTTTTATTACTATATATATATATATAGTTATCTTTATAAACCTCTATTATATTATTATCTATACTTATTTTATATAGTACCTTTTTATTACTAACCCTAATATTATTAAGTTAAAATATAATAGTAATATTACTCTTATAATAGTAAGTATAGTAGTTTATATATATAATATTATTTTTAACTACTCCTTAGTAAATAAATAGATTAATAAATTATCTATATAATTATAGAGACTTATAGTCTTAATTATTACCTAGTCTTAACTTAACCTCCTTATTTAACCGCGTATATTTTAAGAACTTTTAATACCTTATACTATTATCTATAATAGTTTCTAGTAGCCTAGTTTAGTAATACTATATAATAGTGCTATTCTTCTTTATCCCTAGCTTTTTTATCTAAGTTATATATATAAGGCCTAGCTTTATCTTTTATTACTTTACTACTCCTTTAACTTTAGTAAGGTACTTATTACCTACTACCTTAAGCTCTATATTAGTACTAGTAGGATCCTAGGTAGCCTATTTATTAACTAATAGTTAGCGTATAATTAATATATAACCCTAGGAAAGATAAATATCCTTAATAGTTATTATACCTTTTTACTTTATAATTATAGTTATTTATAAAGACTAGGTATAGTTAGAAATTATTAGTATACCTAGCTATTATAATCTAATTAAGGTTATACTTTATTATAAATAGCCTCCTCTTACCCTTACTTCTACCTTTATTCCTATTCCTCTTTATCTACCTACTTCTCTATTAGCTAAGGTAGGAGAGAAGTTAGGCTTAAAGAGGGAAAGGTAGCCTAATACTAGGCTAACTTAGATTAACTTAGGCTAACTTAGGCTTAAATATTACTAACTTATATTTTACTAGTATTATCTAGTATTTTTCCTATTCCCTAATATTAGTTATAATACTCTTACTAGTATATTATATATTAGAGTACTATTTAATAGAGCCTACTACTTAATATTAGCTTATATTTAAATTTAATAATATATTAACTTTCCTTCTAAGTTAACTTTAATCTACTAATTAAAGGCCCCTTTTTATTTCTATTAATAGGAGTACTATCTAAATTATAATATTATCCTTAGGTTAGATTATTAGAGTCCAGCTTATAATCTAGGTTATTAAGGTTATTAAGTAAGTCTTTAAATATAAAATTTATAATTTCCTTATTATTATAATCTTCTTTTATACTTAAAATTTAGATAATAATAGCGTGTAATATAATTCTAATTACCTCTTATCTATCTACCCTTTAATAGTATTATATCTCCTTAATTTATTTAAAGGGTTCTAAAGATCTTATTAGTATAACTTTTAGGATTTAAATTTAAAGGCTTATACTCTTAATAATCTAACCCTTAAACTTTATTATCTATTATAAATTATATTAATATTCCAAAATTATATACTAGATTATTATTAATACTAGAATTATTAATTCTAATATTAAGGGATTAAATATATACTTTATTAATTTATTATTTCCTAGGTTTCTATAATTACTAAGGAAAAATAGGGAAGTAATTATCTTAATAGTTATATTACTTAGGAAAGTCTTTAGTAGCTTTAGCTAAGACTAGGTTAATAAAAGTCCTAGATTTAATTTAAGAACCTATATTATAGATATTAATACTTAGAAAAGCCTTTCCCTTTAAGAGTATCTTTATATATTTATTATAACTATTAATAAAGGTATAATAGCTCTATATAATATCTTAAGCCTTCTCTATTATATAACTATAGATTTTACTAATTCTATTATAAATCTAGCTTAAGGTAAGTAAGTTAACTTAGATTTAGTATAATAAATACTAACTTTCCTTACCTCTTATAATACTAGTATTTTATAAATATTATAATTATACTACCCTTCTACCTTTCTAAGATAATTTATAATCCTTATTTAAATCTTCCTAGTTAATATACTTAGTTATACCTTTTATTATATATTAGCTTATAACTTATACCCTTTATTATAAATGCTTATAATTATAGTTACCTAGATATATAATACTATATTTACTATAACTACTTTATACTTTAAAGTTAAAACCTATTTAGGATATTAAGGTATCTAACCCTAAAGGTATTAACCCCTATATAATAACTTATTATAATTAGGTACTTAATAAGGGATAAGAGGATACTAATAATAGGGGGTCTTTATTAAAGCCTTTAGAATACTTTAAACTTAATATAAGTATACTCCCTTATAATTATAATTAAGATTAAGGGGAGTAAGGTTTATACTTATTTTTTTTCTATATATTCTTATTATTAAATAAAATAACTAAGGAGGACTAAGATATTAATAAGTATTATATAAAGTTACTAATTAATAGTATATTATAATATATATTTATAATAGTAATATCCCTAGGTTATTATTATTAATAATAGTATAAGTCCTTTAATACTTTACTTCTATCTTTAAAGGCTCTAAATAATTAGAAAGCGTATTATCCTAGGAAAATTTATCCTAGGATAAATAGGTTAATTAGCTATATACGCGGTTTATCTAGACTAAGAAGGAAGTCTATATACTTCTAAATAAGATAATTTTTATTTATTTAAGGAAGGGGTTATATTTATATATAGAAGAATAATATATAGATAATAATAGAGGATTATATTAATAATAGAGGATTATTAAATAAAGAAAGGATAAATAGGAGAAGATAAGAATTAAAATAAAGGCTAATTAGCTTTTATAATATAAATAATAGCGCGTTTAAGTATAATTTAGGCTAAGTTTAAGCTAAATCTAAGCTAGATCTAGTTTAAACGCGCTATTACTTATACTAACCCTCTTTTTAATATTTATACTTAATATTACTACTATTATTATTCTACTAATCTATATAAGGAAGAAGTATCTTATAGATATTAGTCCTAGTTATTATAACCTAAAACTTACTAATATTAATACTTATCTTATTTATAATAATAGAGTAATATATATACTATATTATACCCTAGATAGAAGAATAATAAATAGTAAATAATTTTAATAATATAATATTTTAATTACTAGTTATTTTCCTATCTATAATTACTATTTATACTAGGAAAAGTATATATAATATATATATATATTTATAAATAACTAGGAGAGCTAGTATATATAATAAGCTATATTTACTTATAATAGGATATTAATAAAGAAAATACACGCTTACTAGTATTATTAATAATTAATATATTAGGGCTATTAATTTATATAAAGTAACTTAAAGTACTAGAAAAGTAGTCTTAAATAAATTATATACCTAGATAATTATTATTTATAAGTATAAATAGTAGTAGCTTAAGCTATTTAGTCTCTAACTTTATCTTAGCTAAGTATAAAGATACCTCCCTACTAGGATACTAGGTACGCTTTATAAGTAGCTTTATATAGTTAGGGTATACTATATTAATATAAGATTCTCCTCGCTTAAATACTAGGTAAGTATAGTAGATAGTAGGGACTATTAATAATTAGTAATCTATCTCTAAAAGCTAGGATTATTATATATAATAAGATAGGAGTAGTAGCTTACTAATATTAATAGTAGGACTTATAAAGTACTACCTAGGTTTTATTAATATTAACGCCTATCTTATTTATAATAATTAAGTAATATATTAGCTAAGCTATACCTTAAATTATAAAATATAAGTAGAGGTAGACCTTATTATTAAAGGGGTAAGTAACGTCCCTATTAATAATAACCCCTAGTACTAGATTTCTATTCTTATTAGATATAAGACCTACTAGGAGAAGGAAGTAAATATAATATTACTTCTTAACTATAATAATAGTAAACTTAGGCTATATAAAGGATTAGTCTTTATTATAGATAAATTAATTAGTATAAACTTACTATATAAGATAGATCCTTATTATTAAGCTAATTAAAGATAAGCTTTATATCTATAACTTTATCTTTTAAAGTATTAATATATTATACCTTAGAAATACTATCGCGGAAATAGTAAACGTACTTTAGTAATTAGTTATAGCTAATATTCTTAATCTACTAATCTATAAGAGGAAGAAGTATACTAGTAATATTAGTCCTAGTAATAATCTTAATACGCGAACTATTAGACTAGATAGCTATACTATAATAAGAGTAGGTCTTATTAAGTAAGATAGTTATAGTAATTATAAATACTTACTTAAGACCTAGTACTATATAAGAGATATTAGCTCTAATAATTATAGTAGGAATAATAAAGTATAGTATTTTCTAGGAATAGTTAGCTAATAAATATATACTTACTAGTTAAGGCTAACTTACCGCCTTAATTATTAATATAATACCTCCTAGCTTATAATTAAACTTTATTAGGATATTTAAGTAATATTAAGGAGTATTTTTAATATTATAGCTAGCCTATATATATTATAATATAACTTTAAAGTAGTAATTATAGTTCTTCTATACGCGGTAATATATATCTAAAGCCTTATTTAATAGGATAACTATAATTATCTATAATTAAGTATTAGCTTTATTACTAGCTTACTAGAAATATCTAGTAATTATATTAGTATTATTAGCCTCTCTTATAATAATTATAGGCTTACGCTTTATAATAATACTACTATAATTATAGTAAAGATCTAGGAAATTCCTCTTAAAGTTATTAATCTACTTATAAGTAGGAGGGGGTAAGTAGTCTCTAGATATAAGGATAATAATACCCTAGGATTTAAGAGGAGTAGTATTAAGTAAAAAGAAGACTTTACCTCTTAAATACTAGCGGCTAGAATATAAAGGCTTTACTATTATATTCTTTATAAATAGGATTTTAGGTAGCTCTAGGATATAGGTATTAATCTTTATTATATCTTTACTAATCCTTATATTATATCCTTTAAGTATAGGATCTTCTTTTTAATAAATAAGCTTTAAGCTAGTCTATATAATAGTATAATAAATAGGTAGCCTAGAGATAATAAACTTAATTATATTAATAGTCTAATATAATTATTAATAGCTATTATCTAATAGATATATAGTATTTTATACCTACTTCTTATTAAGCTTATAAGGGTATTTCTAAGTAGGAGTTATAATTACTAATTTTATAAGATAGAGAATATCCTACTTATAAGTCTCTAGAAGTAGTAATTACTACTTATTAATATAGATATTAAAATTTTCTAGCTTAACTTAACTTAATTTTAGCCTAACTTTAGTAAATAAATCCTTCTATATTAACTTTCTATTAAAAGTATATCTTATTATAAGGTTAAGACTATATTTTACCTTAATCTAGCTTAAATCCGCCTAAGTTATCCTTAATAGAATAATATATATTAATATATATTACTCTACCTTTAAATATTTAACCTTATAAATACCTAAGTCTTATAAATAGTAGTATTAAGCTCTATATATAAGTATAATATATAATATTAATTATTCTATATAACTAGGATATTAATAGTATTTTAGTACCTATAAATATAGGATTAGATTAAATATTAGGGTTTATAATTATTATAATAGTAGTCTTTATAAGGGTTAATATAGTCCTTATTATCTTTAAGAATACTATTAGTATATCTAGTTATTTCTTATAAAGTAGCTTACTTAATTTAAGCTCTCTCTCTTATAAATAGGCTTCCTTTACTACCTTTTATACCTTTAGAACTCTAAACTCTATATATAGACTTTAATTAAGACCCTTAGACTTATAAATATACTAAATTAATAAATATATTAAAGATATAAAGATATTCTTAAAGTAAAGAGGAAGTTAAGTAGGATTTTATACCTTTATTTATATTTAGGTAATTAAAGAACTTACTCTTTATATTAAAAGGATAGTTTTTATAAATAAGGGTATTATTATAATACTCTTACTAGGGTAGCTTTACTAGATTAATTTAACTTATTAAACCTCTAGGTAATATTCTATAATTTATAATTAGAATTAATTAAGTATATAACCTTTCTTTATATATATAGTTTTAAGGTCTTTATATATCTTCTAGATTACCTTATTTATATAGTTCTACTTAGCCTTATAAGTAATAGTATATAAGAATAGGAGATTACTACTTAACTATAATATCTTTATAGTATTAATTATAAATTTAAAATCTATAATTATTAATATCTTAAGATTTACCTCCCTAAATATCTTTAACTTCTAATATTAATTACTCTAATTTTTCTACTTTTATTCTTACTAGGCTCTACTTAATAGCTTTTATTATATTATATTCCTATTTAAGGCTACCTAGTATTTCTTAGAGAATTTACTTTATACTTATTACTAGTATAACTTAAGTTTTATAAGTAGCTCTCTATTCTAATAACTCTACTTATACCTCTAAATAAGGAAGCTAGGTAGAAGATTAATAAAGGTCTTAATTAAATTATAAGTAGTTAATATAATAATTATATCTTTTAGGCTTTTTATTAATTTATTAATAGTCTTACTTAAGGCTATAAGCCTAGCTTTTAAGAATAGACTATTAAAAATATCTATTAGTCTTATAATATTAGTAGGATTAATATTAATAATTATACCGCTTAAAGTAGTAAATTAAAAGTAGTATCCTAGTCTATCTATTTTTATATCTAGTAGTATCCTTTATAATACTTCCTAATATTCTTTATAATATAACTTTTATCTATAATAGCTAAGTTATAATAGAGGTAGTTAACTATCTCTTTATCTATTAACTTTTCCTTCTTTTAATATATCTACTTATATATCTTAGTAAAGGTATTTTATACTTTCTTAGATCTTATTTATATCTATTATATAGTTAGATTCTAGATTAAGGTATTTTAAGTAGTTAGGAAGCCTTATTATCTTATATAAGTAACTTTACCCTTCTTTAGAAATTATACTTTAAGGTATCTTCTATCTCTAAGTATATTTATATCTAGTAAGGTATTTATAAGTAAAGTAAGCTTTATATCTATTATTCCCTTATATTTACTAATAAGCTAAATATATAAGTTATTAAAACCTAAGAGATCTTTAAGTTCTACTAGTTATAAAGAGATATTATTACTTAATATAAAGAATATTAATAATATATATATTATATAAGTATTAAAATCTTTATAACTCTAATTAATAGGGATATAATAAAACTAACTTTTTATAAGATATTAATTCCTAAAGCCGCGCCGTTTTTATAGTAATAATAATATTTAAGTTTCTTATATTATTCCTAAAGTATCTTTTATAATTAATACTATAATTAATAATAAAAAATTATAGATCTAATAGCTTCCTATACCTTAATATAGTATTAATTAGTTAAAGTACTCATATATTAAGATTATAAATCCTACCTTCCCTAATCCTATTTTATATTCTAAGAGTACTTAGTAAGCTAATATTAAAGGATAGTATAATAAGAATATATAAGTACTATTAGTAGTATAAAGGTATTATATTTAGGGTAGTAATAGAGTATCTATATTAATACTCTTTTAGAACTCTAGGAGCTTAAGGAATTAGGCTACGCGTACCTAAGTTTTATCTTACTTATACTTATATAATTAATTATCCCTAAAATACTAGAATCTAAGAAGGTTAGTTAGGAAGATTTTATATAAGATAAGTCTAATATATAAAGTATTAATATTTATATTATTAATATTAAAATATCTAATACTCTCCTTAAGTTTATCTAGCTTTACTTAAACTTAGAGTTCTATTATTTTAAATAATAGGATTAAATAGGAGTAAATAAGGTAGAGGAAGAAGATAGTAATATTTTTAGCCTAATATTATTAACTTAATATTATTAGCCTAATATATATACCTAACTTCTACTTTTATTTATATTAATATTATATAATATCTTCTATCCCCTCTCTCCTCCTACTTTTAATATAGACTTTTCTTAACCTTTTTATTATATAATAACTACTAGGCTATACTATTATTAAAGTAATACTTATATACTTAAAAGGAGTAATATAAGTACTTAATAAGATCTAATTATTAATATTAATATAAAGATAAAGGAAAGACTTAAAGTTTAAAGGAGAATAAAAGTAATTTATATAACTTTAAACTTAGAGGATTTACCTCTAAGTAAGATATAAAGTAATTATAATAGCTAGATATTAGAAGATCCCTAACTAATATAAGTACTAGATTAATAAGAGGTAATATTAAAGGAGGTTTAGAGGGTTTAAAAGAGGCTTATTATTTAATACCTACTACTTATAAGTTAGTAGGTTAGTATATCTTATTAAGGGTAGGAAACTTAGCTAACTAATATTATCTTATATTATAATTAAGATCTTTATATTTCTTAGTCCTTACTTTATATACTAGTAGATAGTAGTTTATAGATACTTATTATTTATAATACTTAAAATATTATTTATAATATTATATATTAGAGTAAGTTTAAATATATTATTAATTAAATATCTTACTTTAAGTTTAAATTAAAGTTTTTTATAATAGAGATTAATAAGTAGCAATATTTTATTTATACCCTACTTTATAATTATCCTAGCTCTTATTTTATAGGGAGTTATAATTATATTTATATAGAATAGTTAATAATTAAATTTAAAGTCTTTTAATACTTAATTAAAAGGAGGATAATATATAAGAGGATTTAAAGTAGGTTCTTATTTAATATATTTAGTATTACTACTTCTACTATTAACTAGCTCTTAAATATCTCTTCTTTTAAAATAGTTAAAAGACTAGTATTTAGCTTTATAAATATATTTATATAGGTAGGTATATAGTAGTATAACTTAATAATACCTTACTTATAACCCTTAATAGGGAGCTTCTCTTTAAACTCTAAGGTAAGGGTTAGATTATATTCCTTTTATAATCTATTAAGCTTTAATCTAGTAGATAATAAACTTAAGAGCCTATTAATAAAAATATTATATATTTTAATAAGCTTTATAGCTATATTAAAGAGGTTATAAATTATCTACTTATAATTAGGTAGGTATATACTTAAGATATATTTCTTTAATTATATATTTATTAATAACCCTTATCTATATTTATAATTATCTTTTAACTTAAGTAGGCTTATATTTATAATAGAGAATAAGGTAAAAATTAGTAAAAATTAGTAATAAAGGTAATAGCTTAGGATACCTTTTATAAGTATCTTAATAGTAATAGGTAATATTTAAGAGAAGTAGTAACTCTAATTAGGCGGTAAGTTTATATTATAATAAGATTTTAATAAAGAGGAATTATAGCCTTAGGGATAATATAAAACCTAGGTAAAATTAAGTAAAATTAGATTAACTAATATTAAGAGCTTATTAATACCTATATTAAAATACTTTAAAGAAAGATATAAAGTAGTTATAAGGGAATTAATAATAAATTTAAATGATATATTAAAAGATAATACGCGCTAGCTTATCTATACTTAATATAAGCTTTTAAGTAGAATTTAAGCTAAATTTAACCTAACTTAAGTAAGCTAATATAGTAATTATAGATCTAACTAGATTTATTAAAGTATATTTAATATATTTTAACTACCTACGCTTTAAACCTGTTATCCTTATTACTATTACTACTACCCTTACTACCCCCCTTACTACTACTCTTACTATCCTTAGCTTTAGCCTCCTCTATAGTTTTAAAGGTATCCTTTAAAAACTTAGACTTCTTTATCTACTTCTCCTTAACTACCTACTTAATAAGTATATTTAAATAGAGAATATAATAATATATATCCTCCTTCTACCCTAGGTAATAAGCCTACTTTAATACTTAGAGATATAAGCTTAAATTATATATAAGCTTTATAATAATTATAATAAAAGCTTTATAAAGTATTAGCTTAATCTCTATTATCTTTATTAACCTTATTAATATATCTAGCTAATCTTTATATTTTAACTTACTTATATTAGGGTTTACCTCCTATTAAAAGGCCTCTTTTATTATATTTTACTTCTTTAAAGGTCTTAAATATATATATAAACTTTTATAAAGATCCTTATATTTATAAATATACTAGATTAGTAAAGTTAGTATTTACTATAATATATTAAAGACATAAAGATATTTTTATAATATAAAAAGATCTAAGATATAATATATTAATAATAGTAGGTCTTAAATAAAAGAAGAACTTACTCTTTTTATTATAAGGGTAGTCTTTAGAAAGGAGGAAAGAATTAGGATATACGCGCGTTAATACTTTTATAAAATTTAATTAGTATCCTAAATTTTAGGGTAATCTACTATTATTTTAATATAGTACTTATTAAGTATATAACTATTTATTATATACTTAATATTATTATCCTAATATATCTTCTAGATTATATTATTTAAGAACTTCTACTTAGCTTTATAAGTAATTATATATAAGAATAGGAGATTACTAGCTAATTATAATATCCTTATAATAGTAAATATAAATCTAGTATCTATTATTATTAATATCTTAGGGTTTACCTCTTTAAATATTTTTAACTTTTAATACTATTCCCTTTAATTTATCTACTTTTATTCTAGCTAGGCTTTACTTAATTACTTTTATTATATTATTATCCTATTAAAGGCCGCTTAATACTTATTAAAGAATCTACTCTTTACTTAACTCTTATAAAGTGGCTTAAGCTTTATAAGTAGCTATCTATTCTATTAACTCCCCTTATACCTCCTAATAAAGAAGTCTAGGAGAAGAGTAGTAAATATCTTAATTAACTTATAAGCGGGTTTTATAATATTTATATCCCCTAGGTTTTTTATTAATCTATTAATATTCTTACCTAAGCTTATAAGCCTACTATTAGAGAATATATAATACTTATAATTAGGGTAGTCTTACTTAGTACTACTAATAATATTTATAAGCCTTATAATATCTATTAAATTAGAATTAATTATAATACTATTTAAGGTAGTAGATTAAAAGTAATATTTTAGTTAATTTAATTTAATTTTTTATAAGATCTTTTAAGGCCTTTAGCTAGTATTCTTTATAATATAACTCTTATTAATAATTACTAAGTTATAATAGAGGTATTAAACTATCTCTTTATCTATTACCTTTTTCTTATTCTTCTAGTAGGTCTAATAATATATATTAATAAGGCTACTTTTAGATCTTATAATCTATATTTATTATATAATAAGAATCTAGAATAGAGTATTTTAAGTAGTTAGGAAGCCTTATTATTTTAAGTAAATAACCTTACCCTTCTTTAATAATTATATATTAGGGTTATTATTATCTCTAATAGTCTTAATCTTTTATATAATATCCCTAATTAAAGTAAGACTTTAATTAATAATACCTAAATACTTACTTATAAGTTAGATACCTAGTATTTTAAAATTAATAAGGGTACTAAGCTTTATAAGTTATATTAAGATATTACTACTTAGTATAAAGAATATTATTAGTCTATATATAAGATAAATATTAAAATATTCTAACTTTAATTAATAAGGATACTAATAAAATTAATTATTTATAAGATATTTAGTTCCTAGGGCTACGCCCTCTTTATAATATTAATAAGTTTTAGGTTTATTATATTATTCTTAATAGATTTTCTCCTACTATTATTATAACTAATAATAAAATATAGTTAATATAATAGCTTCTTATATCTTAATAGAGAGATTAGCTAGAGAGTATTTAGGTTAGAATTAATAATTTTACTTTACTTAGTCCCATTTTATCTCTAATAAGGGTGTTAAAATAGCCTAGTACCCTAGTATTAAGAAGTATTATAATAAATATATAAAGCTACTACTAATAATATAAAGGTTTAAGTATTCTAGGGAGTATTATAATAGTTTTACTTATACTTAAATTAAAATTAAGGATCTTTAGGAATCTAGCTACGCGTAGTTATATATTACCTTAAAGATACTTATATAACTAGTTATCTCTAGACTACTAGAATCTAAGAAGGTTAGTTATAATAATTTTATAGAAGAGGAGCCTAACTTATTAATCCTTAAGATTTATATTAAATTAGATAGACTCCCTATTACCCTCCTCCTTAGTATTTAGCTCTAATATAATATATAAATTAAGATTAAGTAAAGACTTCTTACTTAATAATAATAATAATAGTATACTTAACTTAATAGTTATATCTAACTTCTACTTTTATTTATATTAATATTATATAAGGTCTTTATTCTTACTCTCCTCCCGCCTTACTTATACTCTTATATTAACCTTTTTACTTAGTAATAGCTATTATACTTAATTATAATTAGATAGTAATAATAGATAATATAAGTACTTAAATAGACCTAGTTAATAGTATAAATATTAAGATAAATTAAAGGTTAAGAGCCTAGGAGAAAAAGAAAGTAATTTACTTAGATATAACCTTTATAAATAAGTTTATAAATAAATTAGGATACTATTATAATATATACTTCCTTTATATTTTATAAGAATATTAATAGATACTAGACTTAAAAGAAATATATATAAGACTAGCTAAAATAACTAAGAGGGGGGTACTTTAATACTTACTACTTATAAGTTAATATATATTATTAAAGGTATAAGACTTAGCTAACTAATATTATCTTATATTATAGCTTAGATCTTTATAAATCTCTACCCTTATATTAGATATTAATAGGTAGTAGTCTATAAATCCTTATTATCTATTATACTTATAAGTTAATTATTAGCTTTATAGAATAAAGTAAGTTAAGATATATTATTAATTATATATCTTAACTCTAGTCTCTCTTAAAGTTCTTTATACTAAAGATTAGTAAGTATTAATACTCTATCCCTATCCTATTCTAAGATAGTTCCTACTCTTACTTTATATAAAGTTATAATTATAGTTATTTAAAATAGCTTATAATTAAACTTAAAGTCTTTAAGCGCCTAAGTAGAGGGAGTATTTTATTCCTCCCTTTTAATTAACTCTTCTTTAGAAATACTTAAAGGAATAGTATCTAACTTTATAAGTATAAATATATATATTGATATATTATAATATAGTTCTAAGATAAATATTAAATATCCTTTAATTTTAAGCTTCTCTTTAAATTATAAAATAAGGGTTAAGTTATATACCTTTTATAACCTATTAGGGTCTAACTTAATAGAAGATAACCTTAAGAACCTACTTATAAAGATACTATTTATTTTAATAAGCTTAATAGTTATAATAAAGAGGTTATTAACTATTACCTTATAAGTAATTAAGTATATATTTATAATATATTTCTTAGATTATATATTCTTTAATAGCCCTTCTTTATAATTAAAGTTATTTTATAACTTAAGAGTACTTATAACTAGAGTAGATATTAAGGTAAATATTAATATATATATAAAAGTAAATATAATATTATAAGAATACCTATCTAACTAATACTATATAAAATTCTAAAGGTATAATAATAGAGGAATAGGGAGAGAGGAAAGAAGGATAAGGTAGTTTATAAATAGAAGGTAAATTAAGATAGGATATTACTTTATAAATAATATAGACCTTAGTAAAATTAGCTTAAATTAAGTAATAGGATAGGGATATTTTATTTTTATATAAGTTTATTTAATCTATACTAGGTTAAAGGAGTTATATTATTATAAAATCCTTTCTTATATTAAATTAATTATAAAGGATATTATTTTAATATTTTTAATACTAAATCTATTTTATATTAGAGTATTATCTCTTTTTAAATTACTCCTTCTACTAGTATTAAGTATAATTACTCTTATATTATATTAAGCTACTTTAGTTAAAATACTAGCTTTATTACTTAATTTAATTACTACCTCTTATAAAGCTTATACTACTTATTCTAGATTAACTATTTAGTTACTTAACTCCTTAATCTAATTATATTTATTAGATAAAGGATGTAATAAAGGATATAAGGAAGAGGTTAGGTTTAAAGTAAGGGAAGAGGGTTAAATTAAGCCTTATAAGTTTAAAGGTTACTATATATCTTTAAAGGCTAGTCCCCCTATTTCCTTAGAAGGTACTAGTAATATTAATATTAATAACTTTATATTACTATTTAATACCTATAAGAAATTAGCGTTATCTATTATAAGGTATATATAAGTACCTTAAGGTATAATAATTTAATAGATATAGTTAGAAATATCTAGTTATTAAGATAAAAAGGATCTAGTCTTAGTAAATTAAAATTAGGTAAAATCTAGCTTAAATTTAGCTTAAATTTAGGCTAAGACTTATTATATAAGTAGCTTCGCGCCTTAATATTTATATAATAATAACTTTAAGACTAGTATAATAAAGGATATAATATTAACGCGTATTATAAGTTATATAATATATCTAAGGTATAACTTAACTTCTTTAATATAAAAGAGAGTTATAATAAATTACTCCTATCTTATATATAGTTTTATTATTAAAATAGCTAGATTATTAATAAAGTATCTTAACTAGTATCTTATAACGCGAGGTGTAAAGTATAGGATAGACCCTAGGCTTAAAGCCTACTTAGATAAAGATAAGATTAATTAACTTTATAAATAAATTATAATAGATCTAGAGATTAATAAGACTAGGAATACTACTATATATTTAGATGTATTAAAGTTTTTAAAGGTAAATAAAGATAGTAGAGTTATACTAGAGTATATAAATATAAGTATAAATATTAATAGTAATATTATACTTATAAGTAACCTAGTACTATTTTTTCCTAGCCTTAACTTCCTAGTATTAAAACTATATTTAATCTATATCTTTATCCCTTATAATTTAAGAATTTATAGAGGCTAAAAGAGCTAGAACGCCCGTTAAGAATATCCCTAAAGTAGATAGTAAGGCGTACTATTACGATAGTATTAAGATGTAGTAGAAAGATATATTCTCTAAGTATAGGAATCCTACTTATAAGCTAAAGCGCTAGGCCTAGTATAGCTAGGCCGCGGAAGGCTTCCGCAAGTAGTAAAGTAGTAGGACTGTAATAAATACTATTAATAAATAAAGCTATTATTCTAATAGCTATATAAAACGCTAATAACGCTAATAATATTTAAGGCTAGATCTTAGACTCCCTACTAAAATTATCGTTATATTTATTTACTAATACTAAAGTATTCTATAATAGCTCCTTTTCTAATATCTACTAGTCTTCTTTAGGGCCGTAATTCTTCTACCTAACTAGGAACTAGGTTAACTAACTACGACCCTAATAAATCCTCTGCTTTTAGATAAGCCTCTCTATTTCCTACTTATTCTACCTATTAATAATAAGGGGAACGGCTAGATAATATTATTAATATAAGTCGTCCTTAGGGTTAGTAGTAGGCTTGAGGTAGGCTACTAATATAATATTATAAATCTCTATATTAGTTAGTAGATCTAGTTAATATACTAATTAACTTATATATTCCTTAATCCTAAAAGGCCTAGCTAATTATTAGCTAATTTTCCTTAATATAACTACTAAAAGCTTATATCCTTAGTAAAGGCGTAGGTTAACTATATCACCTACCTTAAAGAATATAGGGTAGTATATAGTATTATAATATTCCTTTATTTTAAGAGCTATAAACGCGATTATATCCTTAGTATTAATATAAGAAGGGTGATATTTATCTATAGATACTAGATATACTAGCTATATATAAGTAATAAGGTCCTTAATATTTATATTATTAAAGCCTTTAGTAGATAGGTTATTAATACGTAATAGATCTAGGGCCTCTTATATCTAAAACCTATATATAATTTAAGTTAGTATTTAGTTTATAGTACTATATTTAGTTAAATTATTTAAGGTAGAGGATATCCTAGCTAAAATACTAGGCTATTACCTAGAATCTTCTAGGGTAGTAAGGTAGTAGTAAAGTGCTACCTTAGCTATCTAGTTAGATTATTCTAATATACTATCTATCTAGGGGTACTAGGCGGTTAAATATAATAGACTAACTTTAAGTAATTAGAATATCTATTTCTAGATTTAACTGATAAACTTTCTATCTTAGTCTAAAATAATTACTCTAGGAATCCCCTAGTTAAGTTTAGCTAATTGGTCTAATAGCCTAATTACCTATTCCTTACTAGACTACGTAGTCTTACCTAGAATAAAGCTAACTACTTTAGAGAATTTATCTATTACTAATATAATACATTTATATTAATCTAGTAGCGAGATAGGAAGTATAAGGATAAAGTTAATTATAATAGTATAGAAGGGTCTTATAAGTAAAAGGATAGGCTATAATAACTTATAAGGTCTATACCTTAGTATTTAGTTAAGTTAATAATATAGGTAATAGTAAATAAACTTATAAAGTTTAGTAGCTATATTATAAATATAGAGGCTATTAGTAAGGCGTTTATATATACGTATATACCTAGGATAACCTATTTTATTATAAGCTAGCTAGAAAACTTCCTATTCTAGTATAGAGGGTATATATAATCGAAGACCCTTTTTATTATTATTAAAATATAGGATCTTATTAATAATATAGTATAGTAATTTAGTAGTATTACTACCTAAGTCTTTATTCTTCTCAACTATAGATATTACCTTCGCCTAGCGGGGTTCCTTAATAAGGCCCTTAATAAGCTATTAATAAAACTCTAGACTTATTTTAACTAAGCTAACTAGGAAAACCTGAATAGATAATACGTCTAGGCTAGACTTATTTATATTAGTTAGATAATACTCCTAACTAGCTAGCCTAGATAATATATCTAGAATAATATTAGACTTTCCTAGTTTATAACGAATATTAAGATAGAAATGTTATAGATATTCTAATACTTAAATAAGGTATAAGTTAAGCTTCTTAACTAACGTAGTATTTAGACTAGTCTATTAGATAATAGAGATAGTAGCTAAGTAGTTAGTATATATAATAGTTATTAGCCTAGCCGCCTCTATTATATAACGGATTTTCTTAATAACCTAGATTATACTAGTAATTTCAAGCTCCGTTAGCTAATAGCGTGTCTTAGTATTAGTAAGTAGACGGCTAACAAATATAATAGGTTATTAAGCCTTTTATCCTAGTAGATTATTTATAGAAGCCTTTAGTAGAACGTAGTAGATATAAGTACTAAATTTAAATTCCTTACTAGTATTAAGGTCTACGAATAGTTATCTTAATTTATTAAAGTAATAAAGTATAGTTAGGGAGGTAAAAAGCTTCTAGAGTTAATAAAATATATTAATTTCTTTTAATATAGGCTTTCCTAGGTAGGTATATTAGGCTAGCCTTTTATAAGTATTACCTCTAATACTTTTTATTCTACCTTAAAGGGCCTTATTTAAGTAGGTTTTATATAACTATAGTAGTTTAACTATTACGGTATATTGTATAATATATTATCTTAAGTAGCTAGTTAAACTAAGATATTTCTCTAACTAGGCTAATATCCCTAGGAATAAGAGGTTAATAATAGCTATAAGCTTTTCTTTAATAGTAGTAAGGCCTAGAGTATTAACTTTCTAGCTAAGTAGATAAATAGAAGGATATCCTAAGAATAACTTCTTAGGGGAAAGGTAAATATTTATATCTATTAATACCTAAAAGACCTAGTCGAGCTAGGATAAATACTCCTCTAGGGACTTTAAAAAGATTATAATATTATCTATATATACCTTATAGAAATAATGGAATAGATAAAGAATCCTATTAATTATATACTAGATATATACGGGTAAATTATAATAGCCTATTACTAGAATATTAAATATTTCTTACCCCTAGTAGCTAGCTACTATTAGGCGGTAGTAATAGTCTCTATTTACCTACTATTAGTAGAAAAAGCTTAATGCGTTAATAGTAGTAATATACGTAGTACCTTTTAGTAAGGCGAGAATTTTAGCCTAGGAAGGAACTAGATATATATTAGGTATAGTAATTTTATTTAATACCCTAATATTAATAATAACTCGTCCCTTTTTACTAGATTCCCTATCTTTCTAGATAATAAAATAAGGGAAAGAAAATAGGGTTAACTTAGAAGTCTACTCTATCTAACCCTATTTATAGAGCTTGTTAAAGGCTTTATTAATTACCTCCTTATTAGCCTTTCTAACTAGATAAACCTAGGCCTAGCCTAGTTTATATAGGTCCTACTAGTTATCTACTAGAGGAATATCTATCTATTAAGACTTAGGTATATTTATAATATTACCTATATCCTACTATAAACTAGGAAATTTATTAATAACTAAATCTAATAAGGACCTTAATTAGGGTAAGCCGTAGATTATAATACCTGTATTATAAATTACCTTAGTATTAGGAGCTGAGGTATTTAGTATAGCTACTAAAAACGTAGTAGCGGCGGCTACTAAATATTATAGATTTAACTTCACCTAGTTAGTATTCTTCTTTAGAGGTCTTACTACTAGGTTATTATAGAAGGCTTTTATTAGGATATCTTAACGTATCTAGCTAGTATAATATAGCTTACTAGTAATATCCTAGTAGTATTAGTTCAGCTTTTTATTATCCTAATAGATATCCTTTTATCTAGATATCTAAGAGGCTAGGTAGCTTCCTTAAGGGGTATTTAGATAGTCCTCCCTCTACCTCCTTAGAAGGTAGAGATTAGTTCTTTTATAATTATAAAGTTACTAGAGTATTAAGTCTACCTTTATAATACTACTTATTTACTAGTAGTTTATACTATTTATTCTAGCCCTTAGGAACTAGCCTTCTAATCTAGTTCCTAATAGTTTTAATCTCTCTACCTTTAAAGGGGGATAGTCTAGATTATAATAATATAATAACGCGAAGATATCTAATATTAAACAAGATAAAAATATATTAGAAGTCTAATATAATAAAATTAATATAATACTAGAGTCTAATATAAGAGATATTAAAGTAAGAAATAATATATCTAGTAATAAAATTTCTAATAAAACCCTTATTAATATAATTATACTTAATAAACTTATTACTACTACTAAAGTTAAAGAAGAGTAGTTAATAAAAGAAAGAAAGCTTTAAGGTATCTAAAAAATGGTAGCTTAATTATAAGTAGAAGTAGAAGTAGTTATACTAGATCTATATTAGATTACTAGCGGATTACTAGGCGGGATATAATAAGGGTTAGGACTAGGCCTAATAGAGAATTAATACCCTCTAAATTAAGGTACTAATATATAACGTATATTAGACCCTAGGGTAGGCTCTATCCTTAGTAGTTTTACCTTAAGTTAGTCTACTAGAGGCTAGTTAGAAGAACCTAGTAGTTAATACCCTAGGAACTATTTAAAGCCTAAGGACTTACCCTTTTATAAGGGGAAGAATATATATAAGTATAAGAAATAATATTATATTATAAATATTATATTTTAATTAATACTTAATAAATTCCTAACTAAGTTTATAAAGGTTACCTAGGTTATATAATCCTTAGAAGGTAAACTTATTAAGTTATAAGATTATTATAAAAAGTTATTATTAGGGAGAGTAGTTACCTAGGAGTACTCTATTTAATACTTATTAAACCTTATTAAGAACCTAGTAAACTACTAGCTTTATAATATATAATTATACTTAGATATATAATAGAACCCTAACTAGTTAATATAAAGCTTTAATATATATTTAAGTAGGATTAAATTATAAATCCCTCCTTTTTTAAAGGAATATTAATAGATTAATTTCTTTATAAAGTTACGCTTAAACCTTTAAAAGGCCCTTATAAACTATTAAGACCTCCTTATAATTAAAGAAAGCCTAATTACCCTTATTACTTAATTAGAGAATAACTAGTAGTATTATATTAGAATAATAGCGGGTAATAGTTATATTACTAAAAAAGGGGATTATTCTAATAGGCGGAATAAAGGTTAGAAGAGGGAAGGAAGTTAAGATAAAGGTATTAATCCTTTTATAAAAGTAGGAAGTATTTAGCCCGCTAGTAGTTATAATAAGTTACTAGATACTAAGGAAGGGTTAATATATTTTAATTATAAGAAGAAGGGGTATTATAATAAAGACTATTATAAGCCTAGGATACCTAGGAACTTAAATATAATACCTATTAATACTATTAGAAAAGGGATTATTAAACTAAAAAAAGGAAGCGCGCCTCTATTAGAACCTTAATACTAAGGCGCTTACTTATTAAAAGGGGTTTATTATTAATTTATAATATTAATATAAGTAGTTTTATTAATATATAAAGTATATAAGACTATATAGACTTCCTAATAGATATAAGAGTAGAGATTAATATTATCTCCTAAAGCTTTACTAAGTAATATAACTTAAAACCCCTAGAGGGCTATTAGCTACTAATTCCTAAATAGATAAAATAAGGGTAATAAGTAGAAGATAGTATTTTATACGCGGTATAACTATTTTAAATATATAGTTATACTATTTGGATTAATAAATACCCTAGTTATATTCTAAGCTTATATTAATAGAGCTTTAGTAGGCCTAGTAGATATTACTTATATAATATACCTTAATAATATTTTAATTTATTTAAAAGATATCTTAAGTTATAAGTAATATATCTACTAGGTACTTAAGTAGTTATAAAAGTTTTAGCTTTATATAAATTAAAAGAAATATATATTTTATACTAATTTAATAGAATTCCTTAGATTTATTATAAGTACTACTAGTATATTAATAGATAGTTATAAGGTATTTATTATCTAAGACTAGCTAGTATTAATTATATATTAAGAAGTCTAAGTATTCTTAGGATTTATAAACTTTTATTAGTATTTTATATACTACTATTTATAAATAGAATCCCCCTTAACTAGCCTTTTAAAAGGTAGTAAAGATAGGAAGAAGTTAAGACTATTTGTATAAGGCGCTAGTAAAGAGAAGGTATTTTATAACTTATATTATATCTTTATAACTATACCTATCTTAATATATTTTAATCTTAATAAGAAAATTTAGATTAAAATAGATATATCTAATTTTATTATAATAGCTATCCTATCCTAATAGGATAATAATAGGGCTTAATATCTAGTAGCTTTCTAGTCTTATAAATTAATACCTATTAAGACTAGGTATAAGATATATAATTAAGAGCTATTAGTAATTATTAAAGCCTTTAAATAATAGTAATACTATATAGAAGGTAGTTATTATACTATTAAAGTACTTATAAATTATAATAATCTTAAGGGATTTATATAAGTAAAGTAGTTAAATAGTTATTAAACTTAGTAGGCTATTTATTTAATTATATATAACTTTAATATTAAATATTAACCTAGTAAGAAGAATCTTATAAATACTTTATTATATAGACCTAATTATAATAATATTAAGATATTATTCAACTAGCTCCTACCTACTTTATAAAATAAGCTAGTAAATTTAGGAAGTATTATCTCTAGTTAAAAGTAGCTAGAAGAAATAACTAAGTATATAAACTTATCTAGCTTAGGAGGGCTTAAAAAAACCTTAATTAAGCTTAAAAACTTAGATAGAAGGGGTATAAAGCTACCTTCCTAGTATTAAAGTAATATAATAGTATAACTACTTAATCCTATTACTAGGGTTATTAGTTATAAATAATATATCTTATAAATATTAATAAGAGTAGTTACTAGACTTAAAATAACTTATAAAGTTAGATTAAAATCCTTAAAAGAACTTATCCTCTTATTATAAAGTAATAATCTATTTATTATTAAATAGAAGGATAAGGTAAAGTATATAACTTCTAAGTAAAATACTATTAAATAGCTTTAGAAGGTTAATTTAATAAGATTACTAAGATTTAAAGAAGTACTTTATATATTAAATAATTTAGTATTATATATAAAAATTATTATAAAGTATTATAATAATACTTTAATAAGTTATTTTAAGTTATAAAAAACCTTAGAGTTACTCTAATATAAGTATTATTTAAGTAGAATATTAATAGATATTAAGCTATATATCTAAACTTATAAAATATATTAAAGGATAAAAGCTCTTAGATATAAACCTTATAATAATATAATATCTTTATTATAACTTAAAGGGCCTTAGGAAGAACTTTTTATAAATTTTATTATAAGCTTACTACCTAGTAAATATAGAAATTCTATATATAATTCTATTCTTATAATTATTAATAGGTATATAAAAATAGTTTAATACCTTCTAACTAAGAGTACTTATACTACTATTAAATTAATTAAGATCTTATTTAAGAATATAATATTATAATATAATTTATTAATAGGTATTATATTAGATTAAGGATCTTTATTTATAAGTACCTATTAATTAGAAGTCTATTATTATATAAAGATAAAGAGATAATTAAGTACTACCTTCTATTTATAAATAGATAGGTAGATTAAATACTAGAATTAAATATTAGAATATTACCTTAAGGTATTTTTAAATAAAGAATAAGATAATTAGGTTATATTACTCTTAATAGCTAAATTCGCGTACTATAATAGTATTTATATTATACTAGGTTATTTACTATTTTATATAATATATAAATATAATCTATATATATAAGATAAAGTTAGGGATAACTTTCTAAAAGGAGGAGTACTTATAATTAAAGACCGCGTAAAAAACCTTTTAAAAGTAAGAGCTACGCTAGTAAATTAATAGTAGACTATTTAAGTATAAGCTATAAAGTTTTATAATAAACTTTATATCTTAAAGTCTTATATAATAGGAGAACTAGTAATATTAGTTATAAAGAATTTAAAGTAGAAAAGATTAAACTAAAAGCTATTATATAAGTATACTAGTCCCTTTAAGGTAATAGATATAATTAGATACTATATATACTACTTAAGTCTCTTAATAATATAAAAAATCTATCTTATATCTTATATTTCTTTATTAGAATTATATTAAAGCTATCTTAATAAAGGTAAATAACTATTTATACCTCCTCTAAAACTTATTAATAGCGAAGAATATTATAAGGTAAAATAAATCCTAGATAAAATAAGAAGTAAAAGTACTTAATACTACTTAATTAAGTAGTCTAGTTATAAAATAAAATATAATTAATAGATATTTATTAAAGATATAAATATAAAAAACTTATAAAGGGAATATAATAATATATATATAATAAAGAGATATTATAAGTAAAATACTTATATATAATTATTATAATAAAACCATTTAAGTATAAAATTAAGTTATATAAGATAAGTTATAAGTTATATTTAGATAATAGAGATTTTAATAAAGAAATATATAAGAAGAGAATTAATTAAGGGGAAAATCCTTATAACCTAAGAAAAGAATCTTTACTTAAAGGTATAATATTAATATCTTATAAGGGGAGCGTATTATAATAGGTTATAGCCTAAGAAAGATAAGCTACTAGATAAGATAGTATCTCTATTAAGGGGAAGTAGAGTAGGTATAAGAATAGGCGCGGTAGAGAGAGTATAAGGAGTATAAGGGGTATAAGGGAGGTAAGTAGTATAATAAGGGTAAGTAAAAGGCGCGGTACTAGTAGTACTACTATTATAAAAAGAGCGGCTAGGGCTAGTAAGAGTAGGGGCGGGTAATATAATAATAATAGAGGTAGGAGCCTCCTCCTCCTTTATATCTTCTTCTATCTCCCCTATCTCCCCCTTATTATTATTATTATTATTATCCTCCTCCTAAGATATAATTAATTTATATAAAGATAGTATAATACTTAATATACTTATCTCCCCTAAATCCTTATTAACCTCTATTATAATAAGGGTAACTAACCCCTCTTATAAAAGTATTAATATATATTATAAAAAGTATATAATAAAAGGACTTACTTATTACCTTATTATATTTAAGATACCTTTAAGGGTAATAGTTATATAACTACCTACCTTTACTTTAAAGTATAATAATTCCTTAGAGGTTTATAACTTATATAAAAGTATTTTACTATACTCTCCTAAGTAAATTACTACTTCTACCTTAAAGGTAAAGATAGTAACGCGTACTATAAAGGTAATATAATAAGGAGACTTTTTATACTAAAATATAATAATAGGCCTATAAATAAAGAGGCTAGATATATAGATATAAAAGGTAAGGGGTACTTATAATATATTAATATATTATAAGTAAAATATATTAAAATCCTATTATAAACTAATTTATATTTCTTATAAAGGCTATAATACCTCTAATAGGCCCTACCTATCTCGCGGTTATATAATAACCTAGGATTTAAACCTAGGTACTTAGTATACTAAATATAATAGGGCTTAAGGAGGGTTATAACCCTAATAATATAATAGGGTAGAGAGGCGCGGTAAGAGTATTTAACTATCTATTATAAAGTTAGCTAATATAAATACCTTTAAATATTAAGAGTATAAGAATAATTTAAAAGAAATATAATATAATAGGATATTAATAAGGTCCTTAACTAACTAATATAATAGACTTATATAAAAAGGTATTTTATAAGTAATATACTTATAATATACTTAAAGATAATTAAAGTCTATTATTATATTATTATATATAGAATAGTAAAGAATAACTAGTAGAGACTTACCTTAGTTATTATTATAATTATTAACTATTTAATATATAATACTATATTAGTAATTAATCCTTTATATTATACTTATACTTTAATAATAGTTATCTTATAAAGTATTAATAGTATTAATATTAAATATATTAGCTTCTATTATTAATATATTAAGATATAACTTAAAGTAACTTATAATAGGTTAATATTAATAGTAGTAGTTATAAAAGAAGTTAGAAGTAAATAAATTATAACTTTATTATATATTATATTATATATATTAACTATATAATTTAATAGTATAATATTACTACCTAACTTTTATAATTACTTATTTATATTACGCGTTTATAAAATAATATAATAATAAACTTAATTAATAATTATATTTAACTACTAATATAAATTATAATTATAAAGGCTTTTATATATTAATACTATATAATATTAATAGCGTATTACTATTACTATAATATTATTATCCTTAAAACTCTTTCCCTTATTTTCCCTACTAGGGTTTTAAAGGTTTTTAATAAGTCCTACTATAAATAGTAATAATTAGTATTTAAGAATAAATACCCTTAAAGGGGAGGTAATTATTAGGATATCTTAATATATATAGCTAGTATAATATAGCTTATTAGTAATATCTTAGTAGTATTAGTTTAGCTTCTTATTATCCTAATAGATATCCTTTTATCTAGATATCTAAGAGGCTAGGTAGCTTCCTTAAGGGGTATTTAGATAGTCCTCCCTCTACCTCCTTAGAAGGTAGAGATTAATTCTTTTATAATTATAAAGTTACTAGAGTATTAAGTCTACCTTTATAATACTATATATTCGCTAGCAGTTTATACTATCTATTCTAGCCCTTAGGAACTAGCCTTCTAGTCTAGTTCCTAATAGCTTTTATAAGGAAGTATCCTACTACTTTATATTCTATAACTTTACTAAGTTTAATATTTCTAAGAAGCTTAATTTACTTATTAGAGTTATTATAGATAATAATATAAGATATATTATAGTCTATTATATATATATAGACTAAAGGCTTATTAAGTTTCTCTAGTTTAAATAGAAACTCTCTATTATAGGGAAGATCTAAACCCTAATAATAAGGTCTAGTAATTAGAACCTTTCTATTTATATAAGGGGTAATAATTATAGCCTTCTTACTTTAAATAGTAGAGTTAATTTAATTACCTCTACTAGAAATATTAATAGGAATACTAAGTCCTTTATAAGATTAAAATATTAGTATATTTTAGTTAAGGTTAATAAATATTCTCTTAGGCTTAAGAATATTAACTATAATAAGTATATTAACTAATAGATTATTAATAATATAAAGCTCCCTTTTAATTAGAGCTATACTATTATTACTAGGAAAGTGTATTTCAAATTTAGTATACTCGCTTATATTATATCTTTTATCTCCTAAACTCCTAATATTTATAGGTATATTAGGAACTAGACTGGAAGGCTAGTTCCTAAGGGCTAGAATAGATAGTATAAACTACTAGCGAGTAGGTAGTATTATAAAGGTAGACTTAATACTCTAGTAATTTTATAAATATAAAAGAACTAATCTCTACCTTCTAAAGAGGTAGAGGGAGGACTATCTAAATACCCCTTAAAGAAGCTACCTAGCCTCTTAGATATCTAGATAAAAGGATATCTATTAAGATAATAAAAAGCTAAATTAATACTACTAGGATATTACTAATAGGCCGTATTATACTAGCTATATATATTAAGATATCCTAATAATTATCTCCTCTTTAAGGGTATTTATCCCTAAATACTAACTATTACTATCTATAATAGGACTTATTAAAAACCTTTAAAACCCTAATAGGGAAAGTAAGGGAAAGAGTTCTAAGGATAGTAATAATATAGTAATAATAATATACTACTAATATTATATACTACTAATATATAAAAGCCTTTATAATTATAATTTATATTAGTAGTTAAATATAATTATTAATTAAGTTTATTATTATATTATTTTATAGATATATAATATAAATAATAATATAGAAGTTAGGTAATAATATTATACTATTAAATTATATAGTTTATATATATAATATAGTATATAATAAAGTTATATTTTATTTACTTCTAACTCCTTTTATAACTACTACTACTAATATTAACCTATTATAAGTTACTTTAAGCTATATCTTAATATATTAATAATAGGAGCTAACGCGTTTAATATTAATACTATTAATACTTTATAAGATAACTACTATTAAAGTATAAGTATAATATAAAGGATTAATTATTAATATAATATTATATATTAAATAGTTAATAATTATAATAATAATTAAGGTAAGTCTCTACTAGTTATTTTTTATTACTTTATATATATTATTACTTTATAATAGACTTTAGTTATCTTTAAATATATTATAAGTATATTACTTATAAATTACCTTCTTATATAAGTCTATTATATTAATTATTTAAAGACCTTATTAATATCTTATTATATTATACTTCTTTTAAATTATTCTTATACTCTTTATACTTAAAGGTATTCCTATTAATTAACTCTTATAATAGATAGTTAAACCCTCTTATTATATTATACTACCCTATTATACTATTAGGGTAATAGCCCTCTTATAACCCTATTATCTTTAGTATACTAAGTACCTAGGTTTAAGTCCTAGGTTATTATATAATTATAAGACTAATAGGGCTTATAAAAAGTATTATTACCTTTATAAGCCTTATAAATTAATTTATAATAATAGGATTTTAATATAATTTACTTATAATATATTAATAGATTATAAGTCCCTCTTACCTTTTATACTTATTTATCTAGCCTCCTTACTTATAGCCCTATTATTACCCTCTAGGGTAGAAAGTTACCCTATTATACTACCTTTATAATATAAGTTACTACTTTTAAAACTAAGGTAGAGGTAGTAATTTATTTAGGGAAGTATAATAAAACACTTTTATATAAGTTATAAACCTTTAAGGAATTACTACGCCTTAATATAAAGGTAGGTAATTAAGTAGCTATTACTTTAAAGGGTATCCTAGATATAATAAGATAATAAGTAAGTTCTTTTATTATATACTTCTTATAATATATATTAATAATTTTATAAGAGGGGTTAATTACCCTTATTATAATAGAGGTTAATAAGGAGTTAAGGGAGGTAAGTATATTATTAAAGTATTCTACTATCTTTATATAAGTTAATTATATATTAAGAGGAGGATAATAATAATTTTAATAAGGGGGAGATAGGGGAGATAGAGGAGGATATAAAGGAGGAGGAAGAGGCTATTATACTTATACTTATACCTACTATTATATTACCCGCCCCTACTTCCGCTAGCCCTAGCCACTCTTTTTATAGCGGTAGTACTACTAGTACCGCGCCCTCTACTTATAAGATTTACATCCCTTATAACCCTCGCGCTTCCCCTACTCCTATTACTCCTACTCCCTTACCTACTCCGCCCTCTCTACCTACCCCTATTAAAGATATTACCTTATCCTCTAGCTTATCTATTATAAGCCCTAGCTTACCTTAATACGCTCCCCTTATAAGACCTTAATATTATACCTTTAAGTAAAGATTCTTTTTTTAAGTTATAAGGATTTTCCCCTTAATTAATTCTTTTCTTATATATCTCTTTATTAAAATCTCTATTATATATATATAATTTATAACTTACCTTATATAACTTAGTTTTATAATTAAATAGTTCTATTATAATAATTATATATTAATATTTTACTTATAATACCTTTTTATTATATATATATTATTATATTCCCTTTATAAATCTTTTATATTTATATTCTTAATAGATATCTATTAATTATATTCTATTTTATAATTAAATTATTTAATTAAGTAGTATTAAATACCTTTATTTCTTATTTTATCTAGGATTTATTTTACCTTATAATATTCTTTATTATTAATAAGTTCTAGAGGAGGTATAAATAGTTATTTACCTTTATTAAGATAGTTCTAATATAGTTTTAATAAGGAAATATAAAATATAAGATAGATTTTTTATATTATTAAGAGACTTAAGTAGTATACTTAATATTTAATTATATTTACTACCTTAAAGGGATTGATATACTTATATAATAGCTTTTAATTTAATCTTTTCTACTTTAAATTCTTTATAATTAATATTACTAGTTCTCCTATTATATAAGACTTTAGGATATAAAGTTTATTATAAAACTTTATAATTTATACTTAAATAGTCTACTATTAATCTACTAGTATAACTCTTATTTTTAAAAGGTTTTCTACGCGGTCTTTAGTTATAAATACTCCTCCTTCTAAAAAGTTATCTCTAACTTTATCTTTTATATATAGATTATATCTATATATTATATAAAATAGTAAATAACCTAGTATAATATAAATACTATTATAATACGCGAATTTAGCTATTAAGAGTAATATAGCCTAATTATTTTATTCTTTATTTAAAAATATCCTAAGGTAATATTTTAATATTTAATTTTAATATTTAATCTATCTATCTATTTATAAATAGAAGGTAGTACTTAGTTATCTCTTTATCTTTATATAATAGTAGACTTCTAACTAATAGGTACTTATAAATAAGGATCCCTAATCTAATATAATACCTATTAATAAATTATAATATAATATTATATTCTTAAATAAAATCTTAGCTAATTTAATAGTAATATAAGTACTCTTAGTAAAAAGGTATTAGACTATTTTTATATACCTATTAATAATTATAAAAATAGAATTATATATAGAATTTCTATATTTACTAGGTAGTAAGCTTATAATAAAATCTATAAAAAGTTCTTCTTAAGGCCCTTTAAGTTATAATAAGGATATTATATTATTATAAGGTTTATATCTAGGAGCTTTTACCCTTTAATATATTTTATAAGTTTAGATATATAGCTTAATATCTATTAATATCCTACTCTAATAATACTTATATTAGAGTAACTCTAAGGTTTTCTATAACTTAAAATAACCTACTAAAGTATTATTATAATTCCTTACTATAATTTCTATATATAATATTAAATTATCTAATATATAAAGTACTCCTTTAAATCTTAGTAATCTTATTAAATTAACCTTCTAAGGCTATTTAATAGTATTTTACTTAGAAGCTATATACTTTACCTTATCTTTCTATTTAGTAATAAATAGATTATTACTTTATAATAAGAGGATAAGTTCTTTTAAGGATTTTAATCTAACTTTATAAGTTATTTTAAGTCTAGTAACTACTCTTATTAATATTTATAAGATATATTATTTATAACTAATAACCCTAGTAATAGGATTAAGTAGTTATACTATTATATTACTTTAATACTAGGAAGGTAGCTTTATACCCCTTCTATCTAAATTTTTAAGCTTAGTTAAGGGTTTCCTAAGCCCTCTTAAGCTAGATAGGTTTATATACTTAGTTATTTCTTCTAGCTACCTTTAATTAGAGATAATACTTTCTAAGTTTACTAGCTTATTTTATAAGGTAGGTAGAAGCTAGTTAAGTAACATCTTAATATTATTATAATTAGATCTATATAATAGAGTATTTATAAGATTCTTCTTACTAGGTTAATATTTAATATTAAAGTTATATATAATTAAATAGATAGCCTACTAAGCTTAATAACTATTTAACTACTTTACTTATATAAATCCCTTAAGATTATTATAATTTATAAGTACTTTAATAGTATAATAACTACCTTCTATATAGTATTACTATTACTTAAAGGCTTTAATAATTATTAATAGCCCTTAATTATATATCTTATACCTTATCTTAGTAGGTATTAATTTATAAGACTAGAAAGCTACTAGATATTAAGCCCTATTATTATCCTATTAAGATAGGATAGTAGTTATAATAAAATTAGATATATCTATTTTAATCTAAATTTTCTTATTAGGATTAAAATATATTAAAATAGGTATAATTATAAAGGTATAATATAAGTTATAAAATACCTTCTCTTTACTAGCGCCTTATATAAAGGGTCTTAATTTCTTCCTATCTTTACTACCTTTTAAAAGGCTAGTTAAGGGAGATACTATTTATAAATAGTAATATATAAAATACTAATAGAAGTTTATAAATCCTAAGAATACTTAGACTTCTTAATATATAATTAATACTAGCTAGTCTTAAATAGTAAATACTCTATAACTATTTATTAATATACTATTAATACTTATAATAAACTTAAGGAATTCTACTAAATTAGTATAAAATTTATATTTCTTTTAGTTTATATAAAGCTGAAACTTTTATAATTACTTAAGTACCTAGTAGATATATTACTTATAACTTAAGATATCTTTTAAATAAATTAAAATATTATTAAGGTATACTATATAAGTAATATCTACTAGGCCTACTAAAGCTCTATTAATATAGGCTTAGAATATAGCTAGGGTATTTATTAACTTAAATAGTATAACTATATATTTAAAATAGCCGTACCGCGTATAAAATACTATCTTCTACTTATTACCCTTATAAATATAAATCCTATAATAAGTATCTTTAAAGTTTAACTTAATAAATATCTTTATACCTTATAAGTAATTAAGTATTTTATTAATTAGAGGGAGAGGATAATAGTTCTTTACTATTACCTTATTTAACTTATAATAGTTAATATATAGTTATAAGCTACTATCCTTCTTTAATATAAATAAAATAGAAGCCCTTATAAGACTAGTAGACTCTTATATCTAACCCTTTAACTTAATATTATCTAGGTAGATATATAGAGTTTCTAACTCCCTTTATAATAAATTATAGATAGGCTTATAAGGAGGCTTATAACTATCTATATTAATAGCGTAGTCCTTAGGCTTAAATAGGGGTAGTTATCCTACCTCCTTATTTAAAAAGATATCTAAAAAGTTATAAAGACTTTTAGGTAGCTCTAATACTTTATTATAAGAGCTCTAGGTTTCCGCCTAGGATAACCTAGTATAGATAATAGTATAAATTACTAATTTACTTTTAAGGGTATTTATAAATACTTATAGCTCTAGGATAGATATACTAGTAGAGTCTAGTAGAAATTACTACTTTTAACTCCCTAGATCTACTTATACCCTAGCTTCTAATAAGGTAGGTATACTAAGAATAATTAGTAACCCCTTCTTCTTAATTATATAAAATATACTAGTATATTAACCTAGCTATCCCTAGCTATTAATAAGATAGTACTCTACCTAGTATATATTATAATAATAGATTAACTAACTATTTATCTATTTAAGAATTAATAGCTTATAGCCCTCTAGGGGTTTTAGATTATATTACTTAGTAAAGCTTTAAGAGATAATATTAATCTCTACTCTTATATCTATTAAGAAGTCTATATAGTCTTATATACCTTATATATTAATAGAACTACTAATATTAATATTATAAATTAATAATAAACCCCTTTTAATAAGTAAGCGCCTTAGTATTAAGGTCCTAATAGAGGCGCGCTTCCTTTTTTTAGTTTAATAGTCCCTTTTCTAATAGTATTAATAGGTATTATATTTAAGTTCCTAGGTATCCTAGGCCTATAATAGTCCTTATTATAATACCCCTTCTTTTTATAATTAAAATATATTAACCCTTCCTTAATATCTAGTAACTTATTATAACTACTAGCGGGTTAAATACTTCCTACTTTTATAGAAGGATTAATACCTCTATCTTAACTTCCTTCCCTCTTTTAGCCTTCATTCTACCTATTAGAATAATCCCCCTTTTTAGTAATATAACTATTACCCGCCGTTATTCTAATATAATACTACTAGTTATTCTTTAATTAAGTAGTAAGGGTAATTAGGCTTTCTTTAGTTATAAAGAGGTCTTAATAGTTTATAAAGGCCTTTTAAAGGTCTAGGCGTAACTTTATAAAGAAGTTAATCTACTAATATTCCTCTAAAAAAGGAGGGATTTATAATTTAATCCTACTTAGATATTTATTAAAGCTTTATATTAACTAGTTAGGGTTTTATTATATATTTAAGCATAATTATATATTATAAAGCTAGTAGTTTATTAGGTCCTTAATAAGGTTTAATAAGTATTAAGTAAAGTACTCCTAAGTAATTACTCTCCCTAATAATAACTTTTTATAATAATCTTATAACTTAGTAGGTTTACCTTCTAAGAACTATATAGCCTAAGTAACCTTTATAAACTTAGTTAGGAATTTATTAGGTATTAATTAAAATATAATATTTATAATATAATACTATTTTTTATATTTATATATATTCTTCCCCTTATAAAAGGGTAAGTCCTTAGGCTTTAAGTAGCTTCTAGGGTATTAACTACTAGGTTCTTCTAACTAGCCTCTAGTAGAATAACTTAGGGTAAAATTACTAAAGATAGATCCTACCCTAGAATCTAATATACCTTATATATTAGTACCCTAATTTAGAGGGTAGTCCTCTATTAGGCTTAGTCCTAACCCTTATTATATCCCTTCTAATAATCTACTAGTAATCTAATATAGATTTAGTATAATTATATCTACTTCTACTTATAATTAAGCTACCCTTTCTTAGATACTTTAAAGCTTTCTTTCCTTTATTAACTACTCTTCTTTAACTTTAGTAGTAGTAATAAGTTTATTAAGTATAATTATACTAGTAAGGGTTTTATTAGAAATTCTATTATTAGGTATATTATTTATTACTTTAATATCTCTTATATTAGACTTTAATATTATCTTAATTTTATTATAATAGACTTTCAATATATTTTTATCTTACTTAATATTAGATATCTTCGCGTTATTATACTATTATAATTTAAACTATCCCCCTTTAAAGGTAGAGAGATTAGAACTATTAAGAACTAGACTAGAAAGCTAGTTCCTAAGGGCTAGAATAGATAGTATAAACTACTAGTAAGTAGGTAATATTATAAAGGTAGACTTAATACTCTAGTAACTTTATAGTTATAAAAGATTTAATCTCTACCTTCTAAGGAGGTAGAGGGAGGATTATCTAAATACCCCTTAAGGAAGCTACCTAGCCTCTTAGATATCTAGATAAAAGGATATCTATTGGAATAATAAGAAGCTAAATTAATACTACTAGGATATTACTAGTAGGCCGTATTATACTAGCTAGATATATCAAGATATCCTAATAAGGTATAGGTATCCTCTTAAGCTCTACCTTTAGAGTATATTTTATAAGAAATACCCTATTAATAAGACTTATTATATAACTTATATTAGTATATAGCTTATAATATAGTCCGTCTTATAAAAGCCTAATTATAACTATTATAAAGTAGTAACCGCGGAATATATAGCCTCTAGGTACTATATCCTTAGAAATACTCCTAATAATAGTAGATAATTATAGAAGGCTTTAGTAGTTACTACCTACTTAAGCTTTAACTAAAGGGTTTATTATTACTACTAATAAGGACCTTAGTTAATAGTTATAACAAATATACTTATATAGATTATTATTTAAAGTAAACTTAGAATAATATTAGTTATACTAGAAGGTTTTTATAGCTAATCTAATAAAGTAGGCTTTAATAGTATCTTTCTATTAATAGTTACTTAATAGAGGTAATTAGTCTAAGTCTTATAAAAATCTAGAATAATCTTAGTACCTAGGCTCTTTAGGCCTTATCTATTTACCCTAGTAGAAGGCGTCTTTATATACCTTATACTTAGCCTATTTATTATATCCTTCTTCCCTAATACTAGTTTAATAGGCTTGTAGAGCCGGATGCTAAGGAAACCTATTAAAGGGTTAATATAGATTTTAACTATTTAAAGTATTTAGTAATAGCTAGTTCTATAACTAGACTTACTTAGGAGACCTATTTACATTTCCGCTAGTTATTTATAAGGGTTACTACCTAGTAATCTAGAGCTAGCTAATAGGTTAAATCTATATCTATTAAGGATTATTATTAACATTATCTTAAAATTTTTAATATAGAATAAATAGTTAAGTGTAAGGGTTTATACTACTATAGTATAGCCTTAAAGCGCCGCCGAAATTACAAAATAGATTAGGGGTATACTAACCTAATTAAGGGTCTTAATTACAGTAATTATTATAATTTTTTAAGTCTAATTTTATTTTATACTACTTTATTTTATACCCTTTATCTTAATAAAGGCCCTTATTTCTATAGATATTAAACTAGTTATCTTTAGCGAAGTAGAGCTCTTCTAGTAGATCTAGTATATTTAATAAGGTAGTTAGTCTTAGTAGGTTATATTATAGATTACTATTAAGATACTTATAAGTTAAGAGTACTTATACTTACTTAGTAGTTATAATACTAGTATTCTTCGCGTTTAAGATAATACTAGATATATAATCTATAGGGTCTTATTAATTATAAGTATCCTTAACTATATAATAGATATTTTCTAGAAGGCTAAGAGATTTACTAGGCGAATCTTAAAAGCGTACTTATAGAGTATTATACTACTTAGTAACGCCGGTAGGATTATTATATAGCCTAACTTAATTAAGTTAGCTTAGCTAGTTAGTAAACTAATTATCCGCCTTACTAAGTAGATAAGAATTAATATTCTACTAAAGGAGGGCCTTATTAATAGGAGTAGCCTTTACCTAAAGCCTATTAGTAAAGCTAAAGATATTATAATAGATATTATATATATCCTTAACTTTAACTAGTAGTATATTAGGGTTTAGATTAAAATATCTAATATTATACAAGTGAAACTAACTATTTATAAGGGGGACTATTATAGTAGGCGGAGTAGCTAAATATCTATTAGCTCTATTACTAGCCCTATTACTAACCCTATTACTAGCTATTATAATTTAGATAAGGGTTACTATTATATTTAATTATTCGGCTAAGAAGCCTCTAGTAGGCCTAGTAGCCCTATTCCTAGCGTTATTACCGGCCTAACTATTATCTACTATATCTAAAGCTTCTAGTAGCTAATTAGGTAGTTCTAGTCCTATTAATTAATTATAAATTACCTCTTCTACTAATATTACTCGCGTGCTAGTAAGGATTAATTCCGTACTACTTAGTAAGGTAGATCTAAGGCTATATAATAAGGACCTTATCAGGGAGTTTAAGTAGGATAGGGGTTATTATAAGTACTATTATAAGGATAAGGTAGCTTATTTAAAATAATAATTTGTAGTACGTACTAGACTCCGGTTAATAGCCTAGTTAGGAGGCTAGGGTAATTTATTAATATTAAGAAAGGTGACTAATTTAAGAGATATTAACTAGGTATAATAGTATTAATCTCGTAATAATAATAAAGAAGTAGAAGATAATATCTAATTAGTCCTTAGAGGCCTAAGATTAGCCTTAATAATAAGTGAAATTAGGAAGCGGCTAATATTATTAATAGTATCGGCGTATTTATACCTAATATTAATAAAATTAGATAGCTGAAAGGTAAGTACTATAGTCTCTCATATTACTAAGGTAGCTAGAGTGCTAGAAGGAGCGGTGAATTAGAATTAGGAAGGTACGGGGAAAAGTTAGGTTTTCTTAGTAAAATATTAAGGAATCCTAATAATTCTAAGGAAATCCTAGTACTATTAAATAGTAGTAATAGGTAATAAAGAAGGCTCTTATTAATAGCGAATCTTTAAAGGGGACCTTATATATATCTAAGGTTATAGAAGGCTTCGTTAGTAGAGATCTAGTATAAGGTTAAAGGCCTAGGATTTTAGCGGAGTAGAAGACTTAGATAACTAGTACTAAGGATAGCTAGTAGTACTCTAAAGAACTAGTACTTATAGAGCTAGTATATAATCTTAGCTTACTATATAATTAATAGTATATAGTAGAAGCTAGAAAGGTATTACTACTATTTTATTATAATAGTATTAAGATATAGTAGAAAGATATATTCTCTAAGTATAGGAATCCTACCTATAAGCTAAAGCGCTAGGCCTAGTATAGCTAGGCCGCGGAAGGCTTCTACAAGTAGTAAAGTAGTAGGACTATAATATGTACTATAACTACTATAATAAGATACTCTCCTCCTTATATAATCCCTACTAGCCTTTTTAAGACGAGATAGATTATACCTTTATAAGGTAGTTAATTAAGGCTAAGGTTATTAAAGGAGGCGTTAATACTTTCTACTAGAATATATATTTAAAATTAATATAGGAGTAACTTAGTTTCTATAATACTACTAAGTAGTAGGTATAAATATATTATATTCCCTAGGGTATTTATAAAGATTAGTAGGTTAAAGACTACTTTATAATCCTAAGTCTTATAAGTAGTCTTATAATTATAGAATATACTATCTACTACTAAGATATACTAAGCGTTATTTACTTTCTCCTTAGATATAAACCTTTCCTAAGTAATCTAACTTATACCCTAATTCGGCTTAGAATACCTAATAATACTTAGGTTTATAATAAAATATATATAAGGGACTAGTAGTAGGAAATATAAGATAAGCTACTAGAAGGTATTATAATTATCCTAATTCTTATTACTACTAATAAAACCTAAATAATATAATACTATAGAGACTAGAGCTTATAACTAGTATATATAATAATTAGAAATCTTAATAGATTAACTAGATAAAGTTAGATAAGACTAAGCTTAATTCTTATTAACTTAATACTAATTATAAAGATTAGAAAGGAGTATTAAAAATACTTATAAGCGGAGGTTTATTATTTATTAATAGAGTAAATTTCTAAATATATATTTAATCTACCTATAGTACTTATACTATCTACGCTAATATAGGCTAGATTAGGTTAAATAGAGGTAATTTATAGCTAACTAGAGTAGTATTTAAGAGTCTTATAAAGATAGGCATGAATATTTACTACGCGGATAGCTTTATAAGATACTACTACCTAATTATTAGTAGTATAATAGTAGATTATAAAGAGTAAGTCCTAATTATAAATATTAAGAAAAATTAATACTATAATATCTATAAAGTACCTTCTAATAATTAAGGTAATCTTATAAAAGAATAGAAATACTAGAGCTATAAATATATATAGGCTATACTTTATAGGTAACTATCTAATCTAAAGTAAGTAGGAAAGACTATAGTAATATATCTAATAGTAAATTAGGCCTAGAAGTATAAATACTATAATATTTATATACTAATAGATATTAATATCTTATATTAATTATTTAAAGGGGTAGTTATAAGACTAATTAACTAGTATACGGCCTTAATAAAGGATGTCCTTAGAATAAGTAGGAAAACTATAAGGAAAAGGAGTATAAAGGATAAGAAAAAGGTAGTAGAGTCTATAATATTAATTTAGCTTAATAAATAGTTTTACTAAGTCCCTAGGTTTACTAGCTTAAAATACTTTAAATACTTTAGTAAGGTTAAATAGTAGAGTAGTAATAAGTAGAAGGTAATAGTATATTAACTAGTTCTAGTAATAATACCTCTACTAGCTAGGAAGCGAGACTCTGCGACTTACTATAATTAAGTGATTATAGACTTTATTATACTAATAATATATAAAAGCTATAATAAGAATACCTTAACCTATATATAATATATACTATACTAGATTAACTACTTAAAGATAGTTTTTATAAAGTATTAACCCTAAAATATAACCCTAGATAATAATAATAGTAATAAAACCTAATTTAATATCCCTAAACTATATATTATAATATATTACATTATATTTATTTACTTATATAATAGTATATAGAGTTTTAATATAGCTTATAATAAAGCTATATATAAAGTTCTACTTAAATCCTTCTTTCTTATAATAAATAAGATAGAAGGCTAGGAGTACTAAATCTTAAGTTATAATATATACTATTAAAACCTTATTATAATAAATAATATAATACTCTATAATATAATAAATTCTACTTTAAGCGCGAGTTAATAAATAAGTAATAGATATTCTACTACTACTTAAGACCTAATATATATAATAATAGTAATTCCTAAAGGTAATATAATAATATTGTATAATCTAAAATATAGTTATAAGTAATAGCGGAAGGTCTTATAAGTACTAGCTAATCTAGAATTTAAGTATAACGGCCTTATAAATATATTAGTAGTTTTCTTTTAAGAAAACTAAAATAGACTTAAGGGGTAGTTATATAATAATAATAAACTTAATAAATATAAGAAGGATTTAATATAGGTAAATTACTATTTTATTAAAATTTATTAGTTTTTAACCTACTAGAAGTATAATAGTAAGGACTCTTTAAATATAAATTACCTTTAGTAGGAAAAGGTCTAATATACTCTATACTAGTATAAGAGGAAAGGGTAGTAGCGTAACTATATCTAGGTATAAGAGATTAATCCTAATATTAGATATAAGGCTATAAGATCTATAAAAGGAAGTAGTAAATATATAAGATAACTATAACTTATTATTTCTATCCTTAACTATAAAAGACTTAAGAAGGATAGAAGATTATAGATATATATAGGGGCGTTTATTAAGGTAATATACTAGATTAATAGTAGAGTAATAAATAAGGTATATAAAATACTTAAAGTAGAGATATAACTATTAAGTAGGTCTTAAAACCTAAGGCTTCTAGGTATTTAGTATTTCTATAATTTATCTTATATACTCCGTAGTATATATCTAGTACTAGTAAATAAGGAATATATAAGATTCTATATAAATAATTATATTAACTAGGATTAATTTAATACTATCTATAACCTAGATTTTCTATTAAATAATACTAGGGTTATAGATAAGTAGGCTAAGGAATATAGATATAGATAATAGCTAGATAAATAAGGAAATATTTAGTATAAATAAGGTATAGAGGAAGAATTAGCCTAATATTAGGCTAAAGCTAGATTAAATTATATTTATTAGATAGGTAGTAAAATTTAAAATATTAACTTTTATAAATTATATATTAATATTAATAGTATAATTAGTAGCTATTTATATATTATAATAACTAAATATATATTATATAATCTTTAAATAAGATAGATCTATTTTACTTAAAGTAGTTATACTATATATATCTTAGGGTCTTATAATACCTAGAGATATATTATTAGTTATACTCCTTATATAAGGAATATAAATAAGGTAGATAGATATATATAAGTAGTATATAAGTAGTAAATTAATATATTATATAAACCTATTATATATACTATTATATTATATATATTATTCTCTCTAGGTCTAAGATCTTACTTTATATAGTCTCTTATAGTAGTTATATACCTAATAGTATTATAAGTATAACCTTTCCTAAGTATTAGACTAACCGTCGAGTCGGGATTTAGTACTAAGATTTAGTACTAACTAAAATACTTGGTACTAGCTATTAGTACCGACTCGCTAAGGCCTCAATACCTTAGCGAGTCAGGTTAACCTAACTCGAATCGCCAAGGTATCGCCAAGACGCTAAGCCCCTAATAAAATAGTAAGGATTCCTAGAATTTTTCTAGAATTACCCCTATACTAAAAATGGATTTTTTTTAATTAGAATTTTAATACCCCTTCTAGTTCCCTAGGGATATATATTACCTTTTTATATTACCTTAAAGAATTACCTAGGTTAGGCTAGGTAATAATAATAATAATACTTAGTAATATAGTAGTAAACTATAGATATAATAGTAAATACTACTATAAATAAAAAATATTAGTAATATTATAATTATTATTTCTATAGGAATAGCTGATTAGTAATTATCTTTTTATATTATCTTATTTACTATTAAGAATTACCTAGTTAGTAATAATAATAATAATAATTAGAAAAAAAATAGAAAATATAGTAAGAAATACTACTAAAAATAGAAAATATTACTAGAAAAAATGTCTTAGCGATTTGAGTTAATACTTCGGTACTAATACTCGGTACCTACCTAGGTACCGACTCGAGGTACTCGGTACCTACCTTAATACCGACTCGAGGTACTCGGTACTAGATCTTAGTATCGAATCGCCAAGACTCGAGTCGGGTACCCGACTCGAGTTCGAAGTACCGACTCGACGCGGTTAGTCTACTAAGTATAGAAAGGATAAGTAAAAGAATAAGATATAATTTATATAAAGAAAGTCCTAGTAGTATAGTAGTTAACTATATAAGTTAATTCTTATTTCTTATCTTATCTTAACTATTATAATAATAATAACTAGCTATACCTACTACTTATAAGCTACTATATAGTAGCCCTATATTAATATAAGCTACTATTCTAACTCTATATATTAATACCCTTAAGAATACTTTAACTAGATTAATAGAATACCTACTAACTAAGTTTAACTCCTATAAGTATCCTTTAATTTTTACTTTTTAATATTTAATAAGTTAGATTTCTAACTATTACTACTACTTACCTATTACTATTACTATTACCTACCTATTACTATCTCTATTACTTATTAGTTACTATCTCTATTACCTACCTATTACTATCTCTATTACTTACTAGTTACTATCTCTATTACTTATCTATTACTATCTCTATTACTTACCTATTACTATCTCTATTACTTACTAGTTACTATCTCTATTACTTACTAGTTACTACCTCTATTACTTACTAGTTACTATCTCTATTACTTACCTAGCTAATTAATATTACTATTATATATATATAATAGAATTTTAAATATATATCTTAAAATAGTAATATAGTTAATAATTATAAGGATAGATAGCTTAGTAGTATATTCTACTATTCTAGACTTCCTAATCTAAACTAACTTCTATAGTAGTTAGTTTAAGCCGGCGATATCTAATATTTATATTATAAAGGCCTACTAGACGCGTAGCTTTAATAGAATAAAGCCTAATAGAGAGGCTATACCTACTACTTACTAGACTAACCTTATAATTAAATATTAGAGAGACCCCGCTTATTTATCTTACTAGCCACCTCTTTTTAGTAGTAGAAATTTATTACCTACTTAATAAACTTAGGTACTAAAAACTAACTATTAATAGTAAGGTATTATAATAAGGAACCTCTACTACTTATAAAACTAAAGATACTTATTATTTAAAAAATACCTTTTAATCCTCCTTATAAAACCTTAAGACTATATATACTATAATAGGTATAGACTATTATTAGTTTAAACTTATAATCTAAGTATATCTTAAATATAATTAAGTAGGAGAAAGAAATATTAGTTAACCCTAATAATAGTAATAATAAATATACTAAGTATACTTATAATACTATATATAGTAGGTAATATAGATATATTAATAATATTTATTACCTTATAATTATATATTACGTAGTTATATATAAAGATATTAAATTTTTAGAATAATATATCTAGAATATTATTATATCTACCTATTTAAATCTATTTAACCTAACTTTAGCCTAATCCTAGCTAAGTTAGGCTATAATATCATTCTATTATAGTTTAAGGTAATAGGAAGTTACTCTATATATTTATAGCTAGCTAGGGGCGGGTTATATAGGATATATAACTTAAAACTAGTAGGCCGACTTCTTAAATTACCGATATAAAATAGTATAAAGGAAGGGATAAGGCCCTAATAAGAGAGAGGAGTATATAAGTATTAGGATCTAATATTATAATAATATAGAGTATAAGGGAGAGGATATATCGGTAAACTAGGAACTTATATAGAAAATCTAAACTACTAAATCCGCTAAAAGCGCTTTTTTCAGGTAAAATACTAGTAAAAAATAGGAAAATTTCAGGGTTTTTTTTATTCTAGCCTAAAAGTCCTAAATATAGAAAATCCGGATTTAAGGCCTTAAATCCGTGATTTTCCTCTAGCGCCGGGAAGAAACGGGAAGCTCGCTAGAGCTATAATAGCTACATCGTTAACGCTAGCGTAATATAGGTTTTAAATACAGTCGAGTCACGTAATTTATATACGCGTAGAGTACCCCCCCTAGCCTAGTCCCGTTTCCTATCCCTATATTACGCCTGCGATTAATTCTCTTACTAAGTATTAGTACTAATTAATTAATAAGACTTAGTACCTTATTAGAATTACCTAGTTAGTACTAGCCTAGTATAGTTATATTATAGCTAATTAGTAGGACTTATCTCCTATTACTCCTATTACCTAGTATTTTTAAAAGTTACTAAATACGTATTTTATAACTTATAGTATTATTTCAAGCTCTAGGGCTAATATATAAGCGTATTAGTTATATACGTATTATACAGGTATAATACGCATATTTTTATAATATATAGGTTTTATAGTTTACTAATATAGCTTATAATATTTAAAGGCTTTAAAGTATTATAATAAATAGGGTAGATAAGAGAGGTTTTCTTTTATATATTATAATTTCCTCTTAATAAACTATAATTAGAACGCCCTTATTAGCTCTAAGTAGCTAGATAGTAGAGTATAAATATAAATATAAATATAAATATATAGATATATTATAAGGCTAATTCTAGAAAGTATCTAATTATAAAGCCTAATCTTAAGGTTATATATAATTAATACTAGATAAAGAGTAATTATTATATAACCTTATACTATATCTTAATAATATTATATACTTACTTTATATTATAAGATAAGAAGTATAGATTTTTAGAAGAAATATTAAGAAAAACTAATATTTAAGTAGTAACCCCTAGAAGTAATAGCTTCTAGGAGTAAGATACTAATTAAGACTTACCTAGGTACTTATATTAGAAATAAGCTCTTCTACTAAGATAATAAGTAAGTAGTTATATCTATCCTATACTTTAGTAGTAAGTTATACTCTTACTAAGGCTTAGAAGCTAACTTTTTAAGGTTTAATAGCTAGGTAAACTAGCCTTTATAAGCTTAGATAGAGTAGATATTAAGTCTTTATAACTTAGCTTCTAAGCCTTAAATCTTAATAAGAGTATAACTTACTACTAGAGTATAAGATAAAGTCTTATTATCTTATATTATCTTATTCTAGAATACCTTTTTAGATATCTAGAATAGTTAATAATAGTTAAATTATCTAATATATCTCTAAGACTTTTTAATAAGTTATAAGCCTAGCTAGTACTAGTACTTAAGTACTATAAAGAATTATATCTATATTAAGCTATATTAAAAGCTAGTTATAATAATAATAATAATAATAATAATAATAATAATAATAATAATAATAATAATAATAAGAAGTATATAACTTATCTACTCTCTTCTAATCTAAATTACTAATTATGAAGGTTAAATAAGTAAGGAATTAGAGGAGTATTAAATATATATAAGTTATAAGAAGAAGACTAGGAATTTATAAGAAGGAAATAAGATAATACCTCTATATTCTAGACTAATTACTTAATAGACTTTAAATTAGTTAAGTATAAGACTTATATAATTATAACGCAGTTTATCTACTCTATTCTATTTAAATTATTAACTATATTAGCTAAATAAGTAAGAAGTTAGAGGAGTATAAAATACTATAATAATAAAAGAAAGTATAATTTATAATAATTAGACTAACTATAAGAATTTAAATTTAAATTTAAATTTATAAAGTTATATAATACTAAACTTATATAGAGTAGAAGCTACTTATAAGTAGTTTAGTAATTTAAGTTAATACTAAAAATAACTCCTAAGTACTAAAAAGATAGTTAGTCTAATAATAGTTATAGTTAAGGATATAATAATAGCTTATTATAACTATTACTACTAAATAAATTAAACTAATAAAAGGAAGTATAACTTATAATAGTTATAACTAAATAAAAGGATATAAGGTATTCTAGAGAATATCTCTAAGAATAAGAGACCTAAGACTTATTATAAATAGGTAAATAGCTAATATAATTAAGACTTCTTTAAAAGAGGAGCTCTATAAAAATTATAGGAAAGAATAGAGAAATAAGCTAGCTTTAACTTATAATAGCTAGGATATCTCTAGGAAATCTCTATATTAAATATAAATAGTAATAGTAAGGTTATAATAGTAATAGCTTAAAAAGAGTATAAGAACTTAGCCCTTCTACTAAGATAATAAGTAAGTAGCTATATTTATAAAGTCTTATTATCTTATTATATTATTTCTAGATATCTTTTTAAATATCTAGAATAGTTAACAATACTTAAATTATCTATTATATCCTTAAACCTATTTAATAACTTATAAATTAGTTATTCTAAATCCTTTTAAGATTAATATTCGTATTTTTATAGTATTTATACTTAAATAACGTAGGAATATATATTATATAAATATAGTAAAGTAAAAATAACTAGCCTAGGTCTTTTAACTATCTTATATTATAGTAAGTCTAGACTAACTATTAAGTCGGGATTTAGTACTAAGAATTAGTACTAACTAAATACTTAGGTTTAAGTCTTAGTACTAACTAAAATACTTGGTACTAGCTATAAGTACTAACTTACTAAGGCCTTAATACCTTAGCGAGTCGGGTTAATCCGACTTAAATTACTAAGGTATTACTAAGACGTTAAGCCCCTAATAAAATAGTAGAAAGAACTAAACTAGTCTCCCTATAATATATATTTAGAATAATTATTATACTAATAACTTTATCTTCCTAGTATCCTTTATCTTTTCTCTCTAGTATAGTAAATATTTATATTACTAGTTTATATTACTCCTACCTTATTATATATACGGGGCCTATACTATATTAACTCCTATAAAACCTAGTAATAAAGATATTAAATTAGAATTAGATAATCTTACTATACTTAATTCTATATTAAGTAGTATTCGTCCTAGTTAATCTATAAGTTAGGTTAGTTAGGGTATATTAAATAAATCCTTTTATTAGAAGAAAGAGCTTCTTTAAAATACTATTTAGTCTATTAAAAAAGAATTCCTAGAATTAGTACTAGCGAGGAATAATAAATATATTAAATAGAATTCGGCCTCTAAAGTCTAATTTTAAGTATAGTAGGGGTAAACTACTATTAATAAAAGTATTAAATTAAAGTTAAATACTAAAGTTAAAGATCCCCTTTAATTTAAAAAAGTTATATTAGGTAAATAAGCTAATATCTAGGATAACTTTATCTAATTAGCTTTAATAGTAGAAGGATTACTAAAGATTATGTATAAGAAGTATGAAAAACTTCTAGACTACCTAATAGTAACTAGTAATTTAAGTATATCTAATATAAAGAAATATATTTAGATAAGTAAATACTATTTATAGAAGCGGCTAAATCTATTATTATAAATAGAACTTTCTTTAACTTAAGTAAGTTATCTATAGTAATATAAAATAGTAATATAAAACTAATTCTTTAGGATAATATTAGAAGAAAAGTAATACTAGGTTTTCTACTAACTTTTCTTAAGAGAAGTAGAATAAATAATTATATAAATACTTTCTTACCTTAAATTAGTCTTTCTATATTATTAATTAACTAGAGTTTTAGTAATTATTATTAATAGCCTATCTAGATTTAACCCTAATCTATTATACTAAATTATAGAGTATAATCTTTTTAGATTTTAAAGGAATATATATGAAAATTAAAGTAGATCTAGAGTATCCCCGACGTGTTTCTATTATATTAGATGCCTAGTCTAGTCCCTAAAAGGTTACCTATCTTAGAGTACTAGTCTACTAGGTTAATACTAATTTTTAATATTAGGAATATCTTATTACTTTTATACTACTTAATATCTATTATTCTAGGTATTTACTTATAGTAGAAGTAATAAAGATATTAATAATTTATAGAATTAAAGATAAACTTTTTAGGGTTATTATTAATAATACTAGTAATAATAGAATATTAAAAGATAAACTAGAGAAATCTCTTACTTAACATGAAATCTAATAGGATAAACTATAGAACTCTATTCCTTATATAGCTTATATCTTTAACCTTATAATATAAGACTTTATTAAAGCCCTAGATTTAAAAGCCTTAGATAATATAGTAGTATTATTAGAGGATACTTAAGTTAAAGATATTTAAGTAAGTATAAGTCTATCTACTATTATTAAGAAGGTATAATATAATAGAGGTAATATAAATAGGTAATATACTTACTAATATTTATAATAGATCCGCGCTTTTATAATAGCTATTAACTTATCTCTTTAATAAAAGCTTAGTTTTTAATAGCTATAAGAAAGCTTTATTAAGAGACTTAGAAAACTTATATAAGATATTTATATTTATTAGAATTCTACCTACCTAATACTTTACTATATATATTAGCTATATAAATTTATTAATTCTTAGGTAGATAAAAATATAATTAATCTAAAAATTAATAAGATTAGCCTTAATAGATATAAGTAGTTAATTATCTTACTACTTAGAAATATATTAAATCCTATCTATTAACTTACCTTAATAGTTTCTTAGATAATAAATATAGGTATATATTTAAGGTTCTAATTATATAATATACTTTTTAACTATTTTAATTATATTAAAATAATAATATATAATAGTAGGATACTTAGTAGAGTAAGTATTATTAATACTTATAAAGTAGCCTTAGTAAAACTCGCTAAGTATTATTTTAAAATAGAAGGTAAAGGTAGATTAATATATATAACCTTATTAATATTTTAGACCCTTTTATAAAACTAAGTCTATATAAAACTTAGGATAAGTAAGAGGAGTTAAATAATAATAATACTTTAACCTCTTATAAAGAGATATATAAGAATAAATTTACTAACTACTTTTATAAGTATTATAAGATAATACTAGTTACTAGAAGGATTAATATATAAGATATATAGAATATTAATAAGGTAATATAATATAGTAATATATTTAAATTTATACTAACTAGTAATAGCCTTTAATAAGAGTAAGGAGAAGTCTACTTTAATATCTAAATTATAAGTCTTTATTATAAAGTAAAGCTATTTAATACTTTTATTTTAAAAGTCTATTAGAAGATATTCTTATATAGGAATACTAGAAGGATAATACTTTAGCTTATCTAAATCTAATATAAATAGCTAAGGATATCCTTTTATATCTAATATTATTTATAGGTATTAAGAGAGTCTTTAGTTTTATTTAAAGAGTATATTTATAGGATTATATATAGTTAGAACTAGAGTTTATAAAATAAGTAATACTTCTAAAGTATTATAATTATATTATAAGTTTAGACCCTAAAGAAGCTCTTACTAAACCCTAGGATATTCTTTAAAGGGAAGAAGATACTAATTAAAGTATTAATAGAGGTAAAGATCCTTTTAAGTTAGAACTAGTAGATATCTTAAGATAAATAGATTAGTAGTTATTATTTTAAAGTTATTTAATAATTAGGTAGTATATTTAAAAAGTAGGTTTAATTTCTATATATATATATAAAGGTAATATAAAAAGGTAATATAATTCTTTATCTTACTAAGAGCGTTATAATATTAAGAGCGCCGTAATATTAAGAGCGCCGTAATACTAGGAGCGCTATAATACTAGGAGCGTTATATTATCCTAGACCTACCCTCTACTCCTAATACTATAAAATTATTACTACCCTTAAGTATTAAATAGTATAATATTAAAGCTCCCTATTAATTCCTTTATAAGCTTTAAATCCCTTTATATAATAGTAATATATTTAGCGTAGATATAAAGTAGATTTAAATCTATATTATAAGATATATTAGTAAGTAATTATTATAAGGATTAATAGTAATATAAAATAGTAATATACTTACTTAAGAGAAAAGATATTATAAATACTTCTATAGTATCTTATAATACTTTTAAAGCTAAACTTTAAATTTAATATAAGTTTATACTAACTCCTATAATATCTATTATAACCTCCCTTATAATATAATTAAATAGTAGTTTTAGGATAAGGTTATTAATAGATTTTTAATATTATCTTATCTCCCTTAGAGCTTTAAGACTTAAGTTAACCTTATATTTTTATCTTTATATTATTAGTTTTAGTACTACCGTTTATAAAGGATTAGTTAATTATATTTTAATATATTACCTATTTATATTACCTTTCCCTTCTTATATAATAGCTTATTTACTCCCCTACCCTATAAGGGTTTACCCCCTCTAGTAGCTAGTAATTTTAGTATTTTATTACCTAATTATACTATCTACCTATTAGTATATAGAGTAAGAAATATATTATAAAATAATATTACTAGTCTACTTAGTATAAGCTATTATTAAAGTTATTAAATATATATAATAGTAGATAAAAGAAGGAATATAAGGTTTAAAAGTTTTAATATAAAGTAAAGTAATATTAGGCGGAATATTCCGCGTAATTATAAGTATAATTAGAGGTAGAATTACCCCTTAAAATCTTCTTTATAACTCCTCCTACCTCTATATACTTAAGATATTATAATAAGATAGGTTATTAAATAGCGGAAAACGGCTTGAATATACAGGTACTAGGCGGCGAAGCGTTTGAGAAACGCGTATAAGAGACGAGTAGAGGAGTAATAGGATGGCCTGATCCTAATCGAGGGCCTAATAGAGGCGGAGGTAGTGGAACTAGGGAGGAAGGGGAGAGTAGAGGACCACGCGTCGGGGTAGAGGTTACGGGGGCCTTTACCCTACCTGCGGACTCAGCGAATACGACGATACTTAGATCACGACGTATAAACGATATTAGAGCTATGAATAGGCTAAGTAGCTAGGCTACTATAATAATAATAGCCCTCGAGGCTATTAAAAATACGCGATTTAAGGACCTAAACGCGTCTAAATAGAAGATTTTAATAGCGGGCATTAGCCTAGTATAGGCATATATTAAGGAACTCCAACTAAAGGAGAGGAAAAATAAGGAAAGGGACTAGGAATATAATAAGCCTAGGACTACTAGTTAGGCTAGTACCCCGATAAGACAGGGCTCTCTACAGGGCTAATGGAGCTAGGGGAACCCCTTTACGAGGAATATACTACCGCCCCCCCTACGGGGCCTACACGTGCTGACGCTAAAGGCGGTCGAGGCTAGGAGGGCACGACAGATACTCGTAGTACTAAAGGACGAGAAAGAGAGGGAAGCGGTAGCGGGGATAGTAGGTGAGAGGCTAGTTATAGTATTTCAGGCCACTAGTAATAAATACACGTCAGAGATTATAGCGGCGAATAGATTAAAGAGTAGGGATATACTACTATAAGTCACCTCGATAGAGGCGAGAGAAGTACTAGAAAGGGAGTAGTTATAGGTAAATACGATATACTACTCCGTAGTAGTAGTAAGGAAATCGTTCGGCGTGGTAGTATACGGAGTACGAATATCTATCTTTAATACGAAGGATTAATAGGCGATTAAGGAGAAAATCTAACGGGAGAATAGGGCCCTCTACCCTAACCTAGACGTAGTAGAAGGGAGATGGCTAACGAGTACGTATATACTCGGGAAGGTATACTCCTTACTTATAGTAAGCGTCGCGTCGCCGGTAATAGTAGACGACCTGATTAGGAAGGGGATAGTAGAGGCGGGCGAGATAAAACTCGCGGAGCGGTATAAATAGAGGGTAAGGCTATTATAGTACTTTAAATGTTAGTTATACGGGCATATATACTATAACTACCCTAACGACACCTAATACGCCGACTATAGCTAGGGCTATAGTACGGCGGAATATAGGGCGAAGGTTATAGACGCCCTGCGAGGGTGTACTACGTGTAAATAACAGGGCCACTCCTCCTAGTCTAACGAATGCCTAGTAAGGGCTAGGGAGAGGTAACGCGCTAGATAGCTAGTCGCGAACAAGACCCTATTCTATAGGATAAGGCGAGAGCGAGTAATAGCGGTGATAGACGCCGAAGGATTTATAACTATAGGGATAAAGAAGAAGAGAAAGGTTATAACCGACTAGGTAACGTATAATACGCCTGGTAGCGGAGAGTAGCTAGGGCTTTAGAGACCTAGGTATAGGCTAGGGAGGCCGCCTGCCTTTAGAAGGCTTATAGTCAAGGAGCTAGGCCAGAAAATATTAGAGGTGAGGACGAGTAGTAGAAAGGAGCTGGCGGATAGCGTTAACGAGCTACTTATAGAAATAGCAGCGAATAGCGCTATTAACCTTACTAGGAAGGGCGAATAGGTCGACTAGGGAGAGATAGATATACGAGAAGTAAATAGCGGTACCCTAGATCCGGATATCTAGTATACTAACCCTGAAGATATTATAGTATAATATTAGAAGCGAAATAGGTATAATAATAACCCTACTAGAAGATAGGGTTATCTAGGAAATAGATATCTTAGCGATATAAGAACCCTACTATAACGCTAGGAACCGATCGTCTTATAACCCTAGCTCTAGGGCGTTCTTCCTAGTATATAAAGCTAGGCGGGATATATAAACGTGCTTCTATATTAATAAGAGGCTTCAGGTAGATAGCTAGGAGGTAGAGTTCCTTACAGGGGATGTTAGTACCTTAAAGCTCCAGCTCCCTACCTAGGAGGGTAAGGAATACCTAGCCCGCTTCCAGTTATATAATATATATAACCCGAGCCTATTACTAGTAATAAATAAGAACCCGTCAAGCCTACTAATTATAAGAGAGGAGGTCGGGCGACCTAGTAAGTATATCGTGGTAGGGGATTTTAACCTCTACTACCCTAACTGGAATAACCCGGGGCGGTTCTTATACTACCTAGAAGTAGACTAGCTGGCAGGAATTATAGCTAATAACGACATGAACCTAGCCTTACCGGATAGGATAGTTACTTAGAGGGTAAGGGGGTTTAAGAGCGCGATCGACCTAGTCTTCGCTACGCCTAGACTTCTCGACGTAGTATAGGTCTACTAGGTACGCCCTAAGCTATAGTTCGGCTCCGACCACCTTCCTATATATATAGAGCTCGACCTAAGAGTAGAGGAGTAGTAGAGCGCACTAAAGAGGTCGTAGAAGACGGCGGACCCTAAGGAAGTTAGGAAAGGGGCTTAGGCGCTGAGCCGGAAACTAGGTCTCTAACTACTAGAAACTATAAACTAAATAGATGACTACCTCTCGCGGTTATAATAGGGCCTGAAGGAGGTCGTAGACGAGACGGTCCCCTAGGCGAAGCCTAGGGGTAGGAGAAAGACCTTCTAGAACTTGAAATGCCGACATGCTACCGAGGATACTGTAAGAAGTATAAAAGCATTCTAGAGGTATAGAGATACTACTACGGAGGGAGCCAAGAACGCAGCTATTAAGGAAAGGAATAGGGTACTAAAAACGGAGAAGGCGATCGACTTTAGAAGAAAGATTTATAATACTACTAAGTCCTAAAAGGGTATATAAGGCTTCGCTAAGTAGGCGAGGAACGATAGCTCGTCGCTATAACCCCTCCCTAAGTTCCCCCCTCTAAGGAGGGGCGATAGGGAAGGGGTAGCCGAGACCTTTAAGGAGAAAGTAGAAGTCCTGTAGACGATATTCTTCCCACCCCCCTTATAAGCCGACCTGATAGACATCGATAGTATAGAATACCTACTACCGGTAGGTAATAGTAGTAATATTATAAGCGAGGAAGTCCTACAGGCTATCCGTAAGCTAAAATAAGATAAGGCCCCGGGGATTAATAGGATCCCGAATCGGTTCCTTAGGCTAATAGCGGACGGGCTCTTTAGGGAGCTTACTTATTTATTTAACGCGTGCTTCTACCTTAACTACTACCCGAGGGAATTTAAGAAGGCTAATACGGTCGTCTTAAAGAAACCGAAGAAGGAGGACTATATAGTACCTAAGGCGTACCGTCCGATAGCGCTACTAAGTACCCTTAGAAAGGCCCTGGAATTAATAGTCGTAGGGCGACTTAGCGACTATACTAAAAGTCGAGGCCTCCTCCCGTAATAATAAATAGGGGCGCGAAGGAATAGATTAATAGAGATAGTACTAGAGATAATTATAGACGCGGTATATATAGTATAAGACTGCGGTAGAGGTAATATAGCTAGCCTCCTCTTACTAGATATCGCAGGAGCCTTTAATAACGTCTCCTACCGGAGGCTTATCTATAACCTCCGGTATAAGGGGATCCCTCGCTATATTATAAGCTAGACGGAAAGTTTCCTAGCGGAAAGGTCCTCGTCTATTACAATTAGGGGGATGACGAGTAGGATAGAGCCGGTAGAGATAGGGATTCCCTAGGGGTCGCTAATCTCTCCTATCCTCTTCCTATTCTTTAACGCGCTACTTATTAAGGAGTATACGGCGGCTAAATTATAGCTGTAAGTTAGAGGGTTTGTAGATAATATCTACCTGCTAGTATATAGGAAAACTACGGAAGGTAACTATAAGACCTTAGAACTAGTACACGAGATCTACCTTAAATGGGCTTTAACGTACAGGGCGAGTTTCGTACCCTAGAAATATAAATTAGTCTATCTTACCCGTTACCCCCGTCGCTTTAATATAGGTGCGGTTATTAACCTAGGGTATATGATAATAAAGTTATAAACGGAGATCTAAGTCCTAGGACTATATATCGACGGTAAATTACGGTAGGGCCCGCACCTAAAGAGGGTACAGGCGAAACTCGCTACCTAGAGCCTCGCCCTATTTATAACGACGGTATTAACCTAGGGAGCTACCCTTAGTAGGGTAAGGAAAGTATATAGCGTAATAGTACGGCTAGCTATAACCTACGCGTCCGCCCTATAATATATACTACGAGGACTAAGGGATACGAAGAAGACGTACGTAAGGAAGCTTAAAGTTATCTAAAATAACTATTTAAGACGCGTACTAGGGGTATATAAGGCTACCTTAACGCGAGTACTAGAGGTAGAGTCAGGGATAGCCCTTATATAACTAATACTAGATTACTCGGTTCTCCGCCGGTATATATTAAAGGGGATCTACCTAGTAACGGTAATAGGGAATATACGTATCCGAAGGAAGCTAAACGCTAAAAGGGGGAGGAGGAGAGAGGTAGCGAAATCCCCCGCGGAAGAGAAGAACGAGTGGGCTCTACGCTCCTTATACCTAGATAACGGGGGCGCGATCGTAACTAGGGAAGTAGCCCGCCCCCCTTAAAGGATCGAGAAGATAATATACTATTAGTGGAGGTCCTCCTAGGATACTATATAGGACGAATACTAGTCGGGACTAGGAGCTAGGGATTACCCCCCCGCCTAGCTCGGGGGCCTGTAGACCGGTAGGAGGACCCTTTATAAGGGCCTTTAGAAGGCTAAGAGCTCCGTCCTTACGTAGATAAGGACGGGAAAGATCGGGCTAGCCGCCTTCTTATACTAGTATAGAGTCCCCGGCTATATATCCGTAAGCTGCGGGTACGGCTAGCGTAGGCAGGATATAAAGTATATCCTTATCTATTACCCTAGGCTCTAGGACCGCCGCTAGGAGCTAAAGGATACCTTAGACGCGGTAGACGCCTATAAGATACTCGTAAAGGCGGGGGGGGTAAAACGAGTAGCGAGATAGATAATCTAGACCGGGCTACTAGGCTAGTTCTCGCTCGCAGCGAAGTAGTTATACTAGAGCCGACCTTAGACGTAAATCTTTACTACCGGAGCGAATTTCGCTTTTATAGTATATAAGCCGGCCCTAGGGAGCTGGACTAATATAGTAGTAAATACGACCGCCTATTACTATAGAGGACCGAATATAGTATAAAGAGAAAACGGAATAGAAGTTATAGAGAAGGTAGGAAAGGTAAGGGTTTTTACCCGCGCCTATGCTTAGTATAAGTATATAGTTTCCCCTACGAGTCGGCTACTATCGTAGCGACTATAAAATACCTGTAGGCCCCCGTAATTATCTTTTATTAGTTTAGATAGACGCGTATATAATTTATAAATAAATAAGATAGGTTATTAATATATAATAAGTATTTATTACTAATTATATTACCTAAATATATTACTAGATAGATAAGCTAATATAATATTATAATAATATTAAGTCTTTATAAGTAAAATCCTAAATTAATTATAAGTAGAGAGCGCGTAAAAGACTAGGATAATAATAAGAAGCTGTTATATATAAAAGTATCTTATAACCGCGTAGTAGTATTAAAAAGGATTAAGAAGTTAAAGGAATTAAATATATAAAAGATAGCTATTAAAGAGGATTATATAAAGCTAGTAATTAGGGTAAAGGATATTATAAAGGAGGAAAGATATAAAAGAGGGATTTATAATAATATAATTAAGTAATATAATACTTCTTAAATAGCTAATATTATATAATAGAATATTTTAAGATAGAGTTACGCCTTAAAGATAATAAAGAGGCTACTAAGGAATAAGCTAAGCTAGATAAACTAGTAAATTAAATATAAAATATAAATAGTATAACTAGTTCTATAAAAGAGGTAAATATATAATTAGTCTTTAATCCTATCTTCTAATTAACTTAACTTTTAGAATACTTTTAAGGAAGATATAGATATTATTAGGCTAGAATTTACTAGATTTAATCTACTAATTATATAAATTATTAAGTAAAGGATTATATATTATAGGGGTCTAGAGGAGTTAAAAGATATATAAGACCCTAATACTATAAACGCTTATACTAAGTTTATATAAGAGTATACTAATATATTTAATATAAAGGATTATATTATATCTAACCTTATAAAGAGGAATTAAGATAAGGAGGGTATCTTAATTAAAGTTAGTCCTAATAGGAAAGAAATTAAGTATACTACTAAGGAGGATAAAGAAGAGGATAGGGAATATAAATTAGAAGATACTAGTAAGACTAGTAGTAGTAGTAAGGATAATAATAGTAAGTATAATAATAGTAAGTAGGATAGTAATAAATAGAAGGATTATAAGTATAAGATTATAGAGATATTTAACTAAATAGATAGGTTATCTATTAATAACTATTAAATAATTATATTACCCTTTTATATTACTATAAAGTATTCCTAATATTATAGTCTAGTAAAATACCCTTATTAAAACTAAAGTCTTAGTAATTTAAGTTAATATTTTAGTATTAATACTTAGTACCTACCTAGGTACTAACTTAAGATACTTAGTACTTATATAAGTACTAACTTAAGATACTTAATACTAGATTTTAGTATTAAATTACTAAGACTCGAGTCGGGTACCTAACTTAAGTTTAAAGTACTAACTCGATGCGGTTAGTCTAAGTAAGTCTAATATCTATTATTTCCTAGTAAAAACTATTAAAAAAATCCTTCTAATATTATATTATATAATCTATTAGATTCTAATACTCTTTATCTTTAATATTAATTTTAAATAGAATTAATAGAAAGCTTTTAATATAAATAGTAAATATATTTTATTATTTAAGAATTATAACTAAATCTTAGTATTACTAATAGATATTATATTATAATATAAGATATAAGATATTTATATCTCTTAGACTAGAATATACTAATAGATTAAAATTAAGCTACTATTTATAGTTATATACTAAAAGCTAATCTAGTATAATAGTTCTATATTATTAGCTCGCCTAGGATATATTATATTAGGTTATATTATTATTAATTCTTATAAACTAAGATATATATATTAGGGCTAATATAAGTAGTTAGAGCTATTAGCTACTCCTTTTATTTATAGTCCCCCCCTTATATCTTATAGCCCTTATAAGGCCTAATACCCTATTATTAGCTTCTAAGTCCCCTATTAATATCCTACTCTAAGTCCTAATCTTTAAGCCCTAAGTCTTCTAGCTTTATAAGAGTAGGTTATTCTTTAGTAAACTATATAAGTAAATTAGCCGTAGTATAACCTAATTTAATATATTATAGGAGTATATCTAGGGTATTATAATAAGGCGGGCCTTTATAATTTATAATATAACTAATATTTAGATAATAGGTTATAATAGGAGTAGTTAGCTATTTAGCTTTATTACGGATTTATTTTACTTTAACTTATAAAGTCTTTAAGGCCTTATTACTCTAATAAAGTATTTAATATATCCTAGGGGTAATATTACTCTTAGTTATATTAAAGGCTTTCTTATCCTTTATAATAATAGCCCTAACTAAGGGTATAATATCCTTAATAGCTTTCCTAGTAAGTACTATTATATCTACTTAAAGAAGTAGGGTACTATCTAGGCGCTTTATAATAGTAATTATATAAATATATTACCTAATCAAATTAGTAAAGGCCCCTTAAAGATTCCTAGTACTAGGTATTAAGAGAGGCGTAGCCTCTATTTCTATTATATTATAGTTATAAGATTAGATAGGGCTAGCGGAACTACTTATAAGAATCTCTCTAGATTCCTCTATTTTATTATATTATAATAATAAGATTAGATAGGACTAATAGTACTACTTATATAAATATCTTTAGACTTATTAGCCCTTATATTTAATAACTAGTAAGGTATATAAGTAAATTTATTTAGGAGGTTAAGGAAAAGTTTTAAGTTTAAGGGTATTAATAGAGGTATTTATAATTAATATAAGATAGGTATACTAGTACTTTATAAAGGCCTAGGAGAGGACTTAGGCTTATAAGAGCTAACTCTAGTAATTAATTCTTTAACCTAGGCTTTAATAGCCTTTAAGCCTAATTATTATAAGGTAGTAGTATAATATATTTTTAGGTTATAATTTTCCTAATTATAAAGAATATTTATATAATATTTATCCTTATTAAATTAGCTAAATATATTATACTTAATACTAAACTTAATACTAAATATATTACTTTAATAGATTTTAAGAGGCTTTAAGATAGTAAATCTTATAATATTAAAATCTAGAGGCTACTAGGCCTTAATACTAATAATAGGGATACCTTTAAGAATAATAAGACTTATAATAGAGTCTAATAACTTTATATATTTAGGTAATACCTCTCTATTAAATCTACTTATAATACTATTAAGAGTAAGGACCTTTAATAGATAGTTAATATCTTCTATTATAAGGTTTAAAAAATAGGTACTCTAATTATAATCTATCTTCTAGTCTATAACTATAATAGGCCTCTTAGAGTACTTAATTTATAATATTAATAGCCTTACTAAGTATCTAATAATTAGAACTTTATAATATAATAATAGTACTAATATAACCCTCCTTAGTTTTATAAGTCTAATATAAGCTTAAACTATATAGGGTTATATAGAGTTTATTATCTTAAGTAGTAATATAAAGCTAATAGACTATTAAGCTAAGGGAGGATATAATTAAGTTAGAGATTTATAAGAGTATAAAGTAGTAAATCTTATAAAGTATAAAATACTAACTTAATTCTACTTAATAAGCTTATTATTATAATTATAAACTTAATAGTTAAAGCTAAATAATTTATTTTTTATAAGATAGCTTTATACTCTAAAATTATATAATTATAATAGCTTTATATTATAAATATATAAGAAATAGCTTTATACCTTAAAACTACGTATTATAATAGCTTTATACTTCTTAAATATATAAGAAATAGCTTTATACTTATACCTATTTTAAAATAACTTAAAAGGTCTAACTAATAGCTCTATACCTTAAGGCTTTATACCTTTAAGGCTTTATACTTATACTATTATAATAATACTTTAAAAGAATACTTTTAATAAAATTATTAAACTAGGTCTAATATATTTTATATATCCTTTATTAACTCTTACAAATTTTCCTCTAATTTATATCCCTTTTAAATTATAAGATATTATAGTTTATAATAGTAGAGTCTAGAGTTTAGGATTTTATCTACTTTATACTCTCTCTTATTATTATACTTTATAATTTTATTAATTAGGGGGTAGTAATAGTATAATATAGCCTTTAATTATATTAATATAATAGAGTTCTATTAGATATATATAAAATACTAGGTATACCTTTATTTATAAAGGTAACTTAATCTTATAAATATTAGGTATAATAGCTTCTACAATTAGAAAGGGGCTAACTTTTTTATAATCTAGCTTTTTATAAGGTCTTTATAATATAATATTAATATTATATAATATAATATAACGCGGTCTCCTAGTTAGAGGGTTAGGGGCTTTCTCCCCTTATTATAGTATTAAGCCTAGGTATTTTAGGCTATAATAAGCTCTTCCTTAAGGATTATATTAAGGTATTCTAGTTCTTTTACTATTTCCTAGGTAGTTACGCTAGGGCTAATATAGCTAGAAGTATCTATTAACTAGAATAGTTTAAGCTCTCTATTACTAGAAATAAAGAATAGGCTTTAATATATAATATTATAGATACTATTATTATAAGTATATTCTCTAAGGCTAAGTAGAGTAACTTAATTATTCTACTAGTAATTTATAAAGACTTATAAGTATTATTTAATAACTTAATTTTACTACTTTATTAAGCTATCTATTTATTAATAATATACTATTAAAAGCTTATAGTTTATACTAAGGGCTTTTATAAGAGTTTACTAAAAGTATAAGGTAAAGAGGGTATCCTAGTTACTAATAATTATATTAGGTATCTTATATAACTAAAATATATCTTATAAGAATAATACTATAAACTATTTAAAGGTTATAGATTTATAATATATAATATAATAGTATATCTTACTAAAATAGTCTATTATTACTATAATATAATTATAAGTAATATTATTAACGGGGCTTTTACTATTTAAAAGGTCTATAATAAAGTCTATTATAATAGATCTCTATAATATATTAGGAATTAGAATAGGTACTAATTCCCTATATAATAGGTATTTTAAAGGTTTAATTCTTTAATAGGTATTATATATTTTTATATAATCGCCTATATTATTACTTAGTAATAGCTAGTAGAATTAATAGTAGATAGTTAAAATAGTCTAGTCGCGACTAAGGTAGCTTACTATTAGGGAATTATAGAAATTTTATATAATATAGACTTTTAGATTTATATTCTTAGGTATATAAAAATAAGTACCTTAAAAATATAAAAGGCCTAATAGCTATTTATAACTTAGTCCTTTAACTCTAATAGCTCTACTATTAATCTTAAGTTTTTTTAAGATTTCTTTAAGGATAGTTTATAAGAGCTTCTTAATCTAGTTATCTTCCTATTCTATTAATTCTAGGTCTATTATTACTTAGTAGGCTATATCCCGCCCTTCTTTAATAACTATAAGTACTAACTTAAAGAAAGGGATTATAATATAAGTAGTATTAAGCTTATTATAATTAGCCCTTTAAGAGGGTATATTAGTAGGGTTCCTCTTCCTAAGCTAGTATTAGATTTTAAAGTTAAACGCTAAAAGAAACTCCGCTTAATAGGCCTAATATTAACTTAGTATCTTAATAGTAAAGAATAATTTAAGGTTATAATAGGTTATAATAATTATAATATAGTATTAGGCTCTTTTAAGGTATTTTTATTATATTTAAAAGGATATAATAATAGCTAATAATTTCTAATCTAAGGTACTATAATTTATTTTAGCTAGGTTAAATTTATAGCTATAAAATATAATTAGATAGATATAAGTATTATCCTTCCTTTAAGAATATACCCCTAATAGTATATATATACTTATATCTATTTCTATTTATTAAGGTAGGTTAGGATTATGATATATTAATAGTAGTACCTTAATAAATACCTTTTTAAGCTCTTTAAATCCTAATTTAGCCTATTATAACTACTAAAAAGTAATTATTAGCTTTATTAACTCTATTAATTCCCTTATAATTTAATTATACTCCTTAATAAATTAATAATAAAAGTTATAAAATCCTAAGAAGAATTAGACTTATTTTATAGTTATAAGAGTAAGCTAATTTATAATAGTTAAGACTTATATTAGGTCTATTATAATACCTTTAAGGCTAATAATAAACTATAAGAACTCTATAATATTAATATTAAATTCGTATTTTTTTAGCTTAATAAATAGATTATACTTTCTTAATACTATTAAAACCTCCTTAATATAATAGTTATAATTAGTAGGATTATTAGAGTAAATAAGGATATTATTAAGATATATAATAACTATAATATTTATAAGGTATAATAGTACCTTATTAATATATAATTAGAATATTAAGGGGGTATTAACTAGTTTAAAAGGTATAATATAGTATTTAAATAGCTTATAATAAGTATAAAAAGCTATTTTCTATTTATTACCTTCTTTTACCTAAATTAGGTTATAAGCCCCTTATAAGTCGATTTTTATATATATTTTAACTCTTCTTAATTAGTCTAGAATATTTAAGACTAAAGGAATTAGATATTAATCTCTTACTATTATTATATTAAGGCCTTAATAATCTATATAAAGGTATAAGCCTCCGTCCTTTTTCTTTATAAATAGGATTAGTACCCTAGCTATTAATTTTAAGTATCTAAGAAAGCCTAATTTAAGATTCTATTTAATATACGCCTTTAAGACGCCTAACTTAGTCTTTAATAGGTTATAAAGTAAGTTAAAAGGTAGTATAATTCCTAGTTAAAAGTTAATAGTATAATTAAATTTATTATAATAGGGTAGTAATTTACTTCCTACCTCCTTATTAGAAATATCTAAGTATTCTAAGTACTTTACTAGTAAGACCCTTAGGGGTAATTAGTTAGCTTCCTTAGTTATAAAGTAATAGATATAGATAGTCTCCCCCTCTACCTTATTATTAAAGTCTATTTAATCTAATACCTTAATATTATTAGGTATACTAACCTTTCTCTTAATCTAATTTATAATAGGATTAATTTATTAAAGTTATAATAAGCCTAGAATTATCTAATAACCTTATATAAGAATAGCTCTAAAAGTATAATAAGAGTAGTAACTACTTAAAGCGTTAATTTTAATATAAAATAGTACTTATAATAAGGTAGAACTAATTATCCTTTTATTTATATTAACTACCCTTACTACCTTAATATTTATAAGCGTAAGGCCTAATATTTAGACCTAGTTTTAATTAATAAAATTCGCTATAACTTTATAATTAATTAAAGCTTATAGGGTTAATTTTATATATTAATAGTATAAGTTAAAATAGTTTTTTTTATATCTATATAAGTATTAAGATATAGTCCTTATTATAAACCTTATTAATTATATCTAATAAAGTAAGGTATAAGAACTCCTTTTTAAGGGTATATTATAGCTTTTATAATTAATACTCTAAGTTATACCTTACCTACCTTAAAGGGGCTAATTCTTAGGTTATAAGGCCCTCCTCTAAGACTAGTATAACTCGTAATACTATCTTAGGTATTATAAGTAATTATTTTTTAGATAGGAGTAATTAATAGGTCTATTAGTATAGTCTTTAATCTAATATTTCTTCTACTTATAATATATATATACCCCTTAATCCCTTTAGGCCTTCTAATAATTATTATAGATATTAGCCCTCTTCTTACTATTTAACCTTAATAGTTTAAAGTTTATATTATTTATTTTATTATATAAGGTAGAGTATCCTCTACCTTCCTTATTAGGATAGTTATTAATAAATTATACTCTTTTTTATTAACTCTATTCTACCTCCTTATAATCTTCTAGGGTCTACTTCTTAACTCTAATATAATTTTTAGCTTATTATACTATAGTCTTAAATCTTATAAATATATCTAGTAGTTACTATTATAATTAATAGATATAGTCTAAGATTTTAGCTAATAGCTTTTTCTTAAAGATATAATAAATTATTAAATTATTTTATAATAGATCTATTACTAGGGTCTTAAATCTATTAATAGAATTTTATATTAACTCTCTATTTCCTATATATATATAATCTATTTTTAACTTTATATCTAATTTAATATCTCTAATAGACTAATTCTTTAATAGCTATACTTATAACTTATTCTAGTCCTTAAAGGTTTCTTAGAAGCCTAATAGTCTTATAAGTTATATCCTTATTCTAATTTTAAGTCTAAGGTAGGTATATATTATAAATACTTAAGTATTAGAGCCCTTAATAATTTATAAGTAAATATCTATTAGAGGATTAATAAATATTAGGGTTTTATTATATTTTACTCTCTTATAATCTTAATTTATTATTATTACTACTATTATAACTTCTATTAGAGGTATATATATAGAAGGGGCTATACTACGCCTTATAATAAGCCCTAATAGATTTATTAGGCCTCTTCCCCTTTATAAGGCCGTATTAATAGTATTATATTAGGACTCTACTACTTTAGCCTTAAAGATAGCTATCTAATTAAATAGTTATTAAGCTATCTTAGGGCTAATAGTATTTAGACCCCTAGAGTTATATTAGAAATAAGCCCTTCTACTAAGATAATAAGTAAATAGCTATATCTATATAGTCTTATTATCTCGTTATCTTATTCCTAGATACCTTTTCAGATATCTAGAATAGTTAATAATAGCTAAATTATCTATTATACCCCTAAGACTATTTAATAAGTTACGGTCTCCTTAGCGTATAAGTAATAAGGATAGTATACTAGCTATTTCTTAAGTAGGTCTATATTATACTATATCTTAGGTATTATAAGTCCTTAGGCCCTAATTAATAAGATTATAAGCTAGGCTCCTATTAGAAAGAATTAATATAATAGTTCTATATTATTAGCTCGCCTAGTATATATTATATTAGGTTATATTACTATTAATTCTTATAGACTAAGATATATATATTAGGGCTAATATAAGTAGTTAGAGCTATTAGCTACTCCTTCTATTTATATCTAGCTTAATAAACTAGATAGAATAAAGGCTTTTATATTATCTATTAATATTAGAAGGCCTCTTAGTAGTATAAGTAAAAAGAATGAAAACTATAAGTAAATATAGATATTAATTCTAAAAGGGTTTAGCGTAGCTAAGTTATAGATAAGCTCTTCTAGAGGATAGCCTTATAGTTAGGGTAAAGATTACTACTCTAATATTAGATAACTAGGGGTAGTATAGAGCCTAGATATTTTATAATATATATACTATTATTTATTACACTTATAAGACAAGGAGAAAGAAGGATAGGTAATAGGTAGCGCTAGATACTACTAGTTAGCACGCTTAAGCGTTATCTTAGTACCTTAGATATACTATTAATTAGCTAGTAAGCTAGTCGCTAAGCCCCTTTAAGTTAGTAAGGCTAACTACGTAGTAGGAGGGTAGTATATCTAAGTGTAAACTTCTATAATTTTACTAGATATCCTATTTTTTAGTAACGCGCTATATAAATTTTTCGCTTATTAATAAAATTTATTAATATTTAACTTTATAATATAATAGTATAGAATTTTATTATATAAATACTAGCTATATTAATATCCTAATTATACTCTTACTTCTTCTAATTCTAACTAATCTACTTTTAGCCTAATCCGCCTCTAATAAACTATTTATAATACTATTACTATCTATTAACTCTAATTTTCTAAAAATCCTAGTAGCTAGCTAGTAATAATAATAATAGGGTAGCTTATTTTCTAGTAGTTAATAGGTTAGGTAGGGTATCTAAACTACTAGAGTAGGCTTATTTAATAGGTAGTAGACTTAATATAAGTAAACTTAGTATTATAGTAGTTTAATAGGACTAGTTATAAAGTAAATAAGATATAATAGAAGCCTATTAATATACTATTAGCTTATTTCACGCTTAATTAGGGTTCTTAATATATATACCTTACTTTATATATACCTTATAGTAAATAATACTAATATTATTAATATATTATTAATAATAAGGAGTTTACTAGTAAAGAAATAAATATTTACGCTTAGACGTATTACCGCCCGGCTGCGTAGTCAGTATCGCTAACCCGAAGGGGCTTGGCGCCCGGCTTGGAACACGTCTGAGGGACTGAGGCAACAAGCGATTGATAACAAGTCGCGCTTACATAATAAAAGTCGGCCTCGCAGCCCCACCGAAACCACTCATCATCCTGTCTTCATAACCACTTCAATTCATCTTGCAACAACCTCTCTGCAAGCAAAACGACGGCTCGACCTCCTAATCTCGACAGAAGCAGCAAACGTTGATTGCGAGACCATGGGTGAAGCAGGTGGCATTAGCGGCGCCGCCTCCAAAGCACCAGATGAGTCCTCAAAGATTTTCACCATGCTAGGTAATCCCTCACAAGCTGCCAACCGGTTAATGGTTCTTCACGCGGATCTTTGATTTTAAAAGCTTTCCAGAAAACAACCCGGAGGTCATGAATGAGCTTGCTCACAGCGTTGGTGTCACAAAGGCGCTTTCCTTCTACGATATCTATTCGCTTTATGATTCCGATATGCTCGCCATGGTCCCTCGTCCCGTCTTCGCTCTATTGACCACAGTTCCCATGACGGAAGCTTGGAAGGAAGAACGCGATGCAGAGGATGTTGGTCTGGAGTGGTACACAGGCGCCGGCACGGAAGAACCGGCAACCTGGTTTCGGCAAACTATCGTTCACGGGTGCGGGCTCATAGGCCTTCTTCATTGCGTCTCCAATGGTGTCCCTTCCGAGATGGTTGTACCCGGAAGCGAGCTGTCCAATTTCTTGGCGAAAGCGGTTCCTCTCGGGATGGATGAGAGGGCAAGACTCCTGAGTGAAAGCGAGTCGATGTACCAAGCCAGCGAAGCTGTTGCGCAAAAGGGCGATACGGAAGCCCTAAAGCCCGGCGAAGACAGTATCCACCATTTTGTGGCGCTTGTAAAGGGTCTTGATGGTAACTTGTGGGAGCTCGAGGGATCGAGGAAAGGACCACTTAACAGAGGACTCTTGGGAGAGGATGAGGATGCTTTCAGCGAGCGGGCACTGGATTTGGGCATCAGGCGTCTTATTGATATCCAGCGAAAGGCTGGTGGCGGTCTACCTTTCTCTTGCATTGCTCTCGCCCCAAGCAACGGATAAATACGAGCGAAAAGCATAGAGTTTGAAGGTTTGATAGACTGAATTGAATGAAACCTATGAACAGGCCCATGAGAGACTTACGACGAGGTCAACAGCCCTCCAAGACAGGACTGCTGTCTTTGAAACTTCCCACCCTTCCACCCCAGCCTCCGCGTTTCCTCCTCCTCCTTGACACTCCTACTGTAATCATCCAATCAGTTTTGCTTCTCCTGCTCTTTCAATAAATATTCAGGTCAGCCTTTCTCCAACTTCAATCTCCTTCCTTACCTTGCCCAAACAAGCTTTGTCTACTAGTCAACCTTGGACCTCTTACCAGGGCAGTCGAGCTGGTTAACCCTGCTAGAAGCTTGGCTATGGAGAGGGTAGGAGTTTGCAGGCCCTGATCAGACTATAGTCAACTTCACGTAGCGACATGTGCGTGACTCATGTATGAAATGATTCGCAAGTATCGACAGCGTTTACATAAAGGTGGTGTAAGGCTCGGATGGTTGATCCTTGTTTTTGAATAGTGTGCCATCCTGCAGCTAATTGAAAGGGTATGCATCTATGCTCCTCGTCCAGACCAATATAAAGCAGGCAGGAGTTTACCAGTCCTACTACGGATCGTGAGGCCGGCAATCCATGGTCAACAGAGGGCTAGTACATAACGCCAGCTGGCAAACGCTGCGTTTGCGGGCACCTTCGACGTTTTCTGAGCATCACAATTCTCACAGTGGGGCTCCCGACTCTGGACTTCGCCAAGTTCTCCAGGGTCGATAGCTCGGAGCGGAAAGATTTCGCATGTCGAATGGTTGATAGCTTTACTAGACATGGGGCAGTGCGACTGATCAATCATGAAATTCCGGCGGAAGTACTCAGCTCGGTATTTCAGTGGGTAACGTAACCCTCACGTTTCAGCATACCATGCGTGACGAGTAACGAAAGGTGCTTCCGATGAAGACAGAGCCAACGCTTTTTCCAACTCCCACTGGACGCGAGAGATAATCCCTAATTCTCGTAACGATACTCCACAATCTCGTTGGAGCTTCGAGGGATCCGAGAAGACTTCCAAGCTGAATATGACCGATGAGAATGGCAACGTTCCGATAGACTTGACTGACAAGAAGGTAATACATCTCTGGCAAGCTACATACCCTTGGAACACGAGATAGTTGACCTATGATCCAGGAACATTTTGATTGGGTCATCGGTGACGTTACGTAGTTTCCGAACAAGTGGCCGATGGAGGCCGAGATTCCCATTTTCCAAACAGCCATGAATGAGTTCATTGACTGGAGCTACCTAACGGTACATTTTCCGCGCGATGCAAGAAACCAGTAAGGTAACGGAGGCACGTCTCAACTACTATGCCCCACTCTCCAAACTGTGTCTGGCCGAGAACAAGGGTCAGCGTGCCTGGGCACACACAGACTTTGGCCTTATCACACTCCTGCTTCAAGATGCCGCAGGCGGACTGGAGACCGAAGACCGCGACAGGCCTGGCACATTCATACCCATCATCAGGGAGGATCCGACCGAGACCACTGTCTATATCAGCGATATAATGGAAAGATCAACCAATGGCTTTCTCCGAGCTGCTTTGCATCAGGTTGCAATTCCTGTGGGTATGAATGATGACGAGACAGGCGTGCTCCCAGAAAGATACTCCGTAGCATCGTTTATCGAGGCCAGCCGAGACGCTTTCACTGGACCGCTGCCGTATCTTGTCGATTTTGGCCATCCTGCAAAAGTTTTGGGGATGACAGCGATAGAACTCCACCGAAAGCGAGTGAGGCAACTCTACGTCGACTGAGCAGGTGAGGTGGAGATCCACAGTCGGAGTGTCAAGATCGGGAGGAAACGGAGCGGTGGTAGCATCAATCGCCTGTAGAATGATAGATAGAAAGGAAGGCTGGTATGAAACTCTAGATCTCCATTCCGAGGATAACGGTTGTGTCGAGAATGATATAAAAGAATTAAGGCGGAACCTTAGCAATTGAGACTAGCACAGGATAGGAATAGGATAGATAGGATCTAGCCTTGATGTATTAATTCCTCTTGAGATCAAATTTACATGTGTGCTATACTACGCTTCTCTATCATGCATTCGAGGTTTTATGTATCGTTATCCTAGTAACCGTTCGCCAGGAACAGAGATGGAGAACTACCTATAGAGGGAGGGAGGAGGTATAGTTCCATCTTTCCAAGCCTGCTCCTGCTCCTGCTCCTCACGCTATCTTAAACTTATCATTCTTGCTCGCTCGCTTTCGTTCCATTCGCCTGAATCAGGTTACACCGCTACATATCATAACTCGCGTCTATTCTACTTCACGTCACAAAAACTCATCATCCATCAAGCTCAGATCAGGCCCCCAGTTCTGTTGGGAGATCTTGACGGCCCGGCTCGCAGGTTGCCTGTTTCCTGGTCCATTTCCTTTTCCTACACCACCACCTCCGTCGCCAAATATAAATCCTACCAGATATCCCACCAGGCTTGCTAGGATTTTTATTATGATTTTTGTGACGTGGTAGAAAGGCGCCAATGGCGTGCCGTGTGCCGTATGTCTATAGATCACCTTCACGAGCACGAACGGAGGACGCGGCGCGTCGATATCGACGCCATAACCGACCATCGTGCGCGCGTAGAGCGGATGGCAGTATTTGAAGCGGGCGTACGATTCGGATAGGTAGAGAGCGTAGCTTAGCAACGTCAAGAGGCCGAGCCAGGTTAGTCGGGGTCGCCAGTCGTTGTGTGGCCAGCGCCAGAGACGGGGGATGGGGAGGGTGAGGGTCGTGAAGCTGTTGCGGAGTTTGAGGAGGGAGTCGAGGTCTGGGTCTAGACGGCCGGGGCAGCCGCATGTTTGGCAGGGGAAGAGGAAGTCGTGGAGTTCGCCGCCTTCGTTGCAGGGATTTTGGGGGCGGGTGAGAGGTTTGGTGGTGGGAACGGTGGAGACGGCACGTTCGATGGTTTCGATTTGCCTTTTCGAGGCGCGGAGGGATGGGGCGAGTTTGGATAGGCGGGTGAGGAGGTGGGTGTAGGATGGGGGGTCGGTCAGCAGGGCGGATGAGATGCTGGTGGTTGTCGTGCTGGTGGTCAGAGCCTTAGACGCCGGCGACGGGTCTGAGGACGGCTGCGAGATCTCTGGCGATGGAGGTGTCGGGGCAAGGAGGGTGGAGAAGTCTTCGTCCTTTGCGATGAGCTCTTCGAGAGACTGGATCGTTGATTCGCCCAGATGGAGGGTGGGTTCTTCCTCGGAGTCGGAGTCTCGAGTGGCTTTGGGAAGCCGGTCGCTTTTTGTGGACTTGGCGTCGTTGAGGATCTCCTCCAGTGCTGAATTGCCGAGCGGTGGTCCCGAATACTTCAGGGGAGCTTGGACCTGCAGTTTGGGGCGTAAGGAGATGTTGTTGGGACTCAGTCTGTGGATCAGATCTGCGGCACCGATCTTGCCGGTAGCCAGCTCTTTATGCTCCTCTAGATCTGATGGTGTTGGCATTGGTGGTCCACGGCCACCTGTAGGAAGCGGCGTGTCAATCCAAGCACCGGTGATGAGCGGTGTCTTCAAGCTGACGGTTGGCATTGATGGCCGGGATGTCTTGTCGAAAGTCTGATCAACCCACGCACCAGTGACGATAGGGGTCTTGAGAGTGCTGGTAGGTTTCGAAGCGTGCGGCGTTTGCTCGATGGATGCCTCCGAGTTGTTTTGCGATGACCGCTGCACAGGTGCTGGCTGCTGCCTTGTTGGGCTGGGGCTGTTGCTGGTCACGCGTGCCAGTCTTTTGAGAAGATCATGCGAATCCTTCCGCTCATGCATCGGACGTGAAGAACTCTCGCCTTGGTCTTCTGATCTTTTACTGCTTCTTTGATAGAGCGCTGCAATCTCGTGTGAATCTTTTCTGTAAATTATCACTGGCGTATCAGGGATTGGCTCCCCTTCATCATGCAGACTGTCCTCTGGAGTTTCAACATGGTCTGCCTCATGAGACTCGCTTTGCGGAGCTGATTTACTAGGACAGTCTTTTGGTTGACTCGCTTCCGTTGGTACAACCTCCTCCTCTTTATTGGGCTCTTCTGCAGATTTGTTCGACTGAGTCCTTCGCAGACCCTCTCTGGACGACTTCTCGCGAAGCTCGCCCAATCTGTTCGTAGTCACAGCCCTCTTCTCAAGGCTTTCGATTTCATGCTCTCGAATCCGATCAAGAGCAGATTTCCTGATTCGTATAGGTGGGCTTTCGGAGATTTGTAGTGATCTTCCGGTAAAATCATCGTCGTTCATCTCCCACTGGCGCTTCCGATCGAGAGAGGCACTTAGTGGCACCGCCGTTGTGGGTGTGGAGCCTTGAGAAGAGTCGCGCGTTGGTGAAGCTCTATCCTCCGAAGACGGTAAAGGTATGTCTGCTGCAGTCGCAATCCATTGGTCAATAGGTTCGGACCAATCGCGCCGCTGGTTCTCGGCAATGATTTGATCTCCAGAGGAATGACGCTTTTGCACATCGCCAGTGAACTTCCCACTTCTACTGTTTATCCGAGCGAGCCAGTCCTTTCCAGGTTTTGCTTTGCGACCCCAGCCTTTGGGGATGTTTATCGACGGATCAGAGCCGCGGTTGCTCAAGCTGCCTGCACTGAACGCGCTGCCTAGTGATTCGCTGCTACCGTTCCGGCGCTGTAGGTTCTCTACACTCAGCCCAACCCTTTCGCCTATTCGCGCTTTGCTGAACGCTTTTGCCCCACTTTTCAGCGCTCCTAGCCTTTGTAGATCCTTTGCGTATTGAGACGAACCACTATCCACAGATGTATCCGTGATGTCCTCTGTACCGTCAAGGCCGGAGTCACTATCTGATCCATGCCCCGTATTCTCCCTGTCATTTCTTCCAGCCTCAGTCACCGTAGACGCGTCAAAGGCCCCACGAGGCGAAAGTCTCCGTGAAGCTTTTAGAGATACAGGAGACGCTGACTGGCGAAGTCTCTGTAGTCGCAAGCGGTCCAGGTCTTGCAATCTATCCTGCTGATTGAAGCCGTAACCTCCCATCTCCTCCATGTCGTCTATCGAGTCTTCTTGCGCTAAATTTTCTTCTTCCACAATGCGCTGGTAAGCTTCGGCGTATCCTCGACCGGGTGATGATTCAGAGTTCGCTGGCGATGTGATCGGGTTCTGTCGCCCTCTAGGAGGACTAGGTGTTGTGATGTGCGTGGGGCTTCGCGCTGCCTTTTCTGGGGAAGATGCCTTTGCTCGTCCAGTACTAGGCGCTGGACGGGGCTTCAGTGGCTTTTGTGCGTTTCTGCGATCAGAAGAAGAGTTCGAGGAGGGCGGTCGATTCTCATCATTAACACTGGAGGTTGCCCTCAGAGCTGCTGTTAATTGACGTCCGTTACCCAAGGCCTGTCGTGGTTTCGCGCGTACATTCTGACGTGTTGGACTCTTCGGCGGGCTGGGGCTAGGTATGTAGGAGGTGTTGAGACTGTCCGTCAAGAAATCGGGCGGCTGCTGCAACGAACGATTTGGTCGACGTCCAGCGAACAACGGTTGATCGCGTTTCAACCCGTTGATAGGCTGTTTCCTTTTCTTGCTCGGGCTTTCAGGGCTATCTGTCGCCATTGCATAAATCTGAAATTGTATGTATGGGTGTCTATGTACGGCATGATCTGAGGATAGCAATGTATGTACGACAACAGACTCAATTCACGATGGTGACGACTAACAGGATCAACACACGAGATCTGAGGGTTTAGCTCAAGATCTGCTTACTCAGCTTTGTCTTGGCAAAACGTGGTCTAGAATATCAAAGCGATGTCTACATTTAATATGGAATATGCGTGGTCAAGCCTTGCACCACTCGTACCACACGAAGTATTGGTAGCCCTTGTCACCTAAATTGCAGCTACCGGAGCCCTTTAATTGATGCCCGGACTGCCGCCTAGCAACCACTCATCATCTCCTCCAATTGCATCGTCCTACATCAGAGCTCTTACGAGTAAAGCTCGGCGACGCTTCAGATATTTTGTGATCGCCGATTGACGGACTGAATCGCCGTCGACGTCGAATTGGGCAGATTATGGTCAGCGTATCTTGGAACGATGATATTGGCCAGCAGAAGTAGCATGAGGCGTGGACATGAAATTGAACCCTTGCGCTCCAGACAGCCACTTGGTGGTACTCGATAGCATGAGGACGATAATGTATCTCAATTTTACATTATTGTAGCGAATCTTGACCCTGAATTTCCGCCAAAATCAGCGTTCATGTCACTCGATTGAGCTTTAATAGGGACCGACAGCCATACCTGTCACCGCCTCTTCTTCACGCCGTTAACGCCAGATATAAATCGACTGTCCGTACTCGCGTCCCACAAATCCGTCGATTGAATAGCTCGGCTCTCTGTCTTCGTCAGCCACAACCTCAAGAACGTAGTAATTAATCCGATTTGCGACCTTCCTCAGTGAGCTCAACCGTCTCATCCAGATCCAGCGACTTCCTCTTCTCCAACGCTTCTTGTTCCTCACTGCCGCTGCCGGACGTTCCACTGAGGCTGAGTGCCCTCTTCCTGCCATCAGCCCTCTCGGTCAAGGTAGGAGCTTGAGGCCGCCGCCTGCCACGTGCTCTTCCGCCGTAGTATGGGATTTCGTAGGCGACAGCGCGGACGATGTAGAGGAGCATATCGTAGAAAAGAAAGAGTGCCCATGGTCCAATGGTAGCGAAGCCCAGGACAAGCTATCGACACATGTTAGAAAGGCCTGAGTCTGGATAGTGGTTGACTTACGAAGATGCGGGCGACCCAGGTCTCGATAATGGTTAGGTGTGCAGGGAGAATGGAGAACCACGACATGGCGATGGCGTATCAAGGTGGTGCAGTGTTAAGGCTGTGCGGACAATGGATCCTTGGCTCTCTATCTCATCCTCGATTCGAGGCTGCCCACATGGATTGTAAGACGATAAGAAATGTTCAAGAGCTGAGGAGCTGATGCTTAGGGTATTAGACAGCTTCAAGCTCGTTCAAGAGTCACTGCATCAGTCCGGTGAAGAATTGATCGTGGAGGATCACGGAGGAATACGACGCTGCTAGATCGGGCTTGGTGCAGGATCTCAAAGTCAATCGCCTGTCAACCCCGTTCCAGTAAAGCGTCTCGCTTGGAAATGCTATATGCCATGTGCTGGTGAGATGTCGTAGATCTGAACGGCTTAACCACAGATAATTGCCTATCAATAGATATGGAGATATGTAGATTACAAGCCATCGATGATGTGGAGAGGGTTTCAAACCCTCTCCCAACATCCCCCCCCCCCCTATCCAAACCTCGACTTCGCCAACGCAACCAACCCACTCATCGTTTTCTCCTCTTTAGCCTTATACACCCTCCTCCTCTCCTCCCTCTCCTCCATCCTCGCCCGCAGAATCTCCTCCCTCCGCACCTCCCGGTCATTCTTCTTCCTATCCATCTCCTTCTTCTGCTTCCTAAATCCTTCAATACCTCCGTCCTCGTCGCCGAGCAGATCCGACTCCGGCACCTCCTCCACAGCACCAGCATCGGTCTTGACGGAGGCGAAGGCGCGGTTGCTGTCGGCTTTCTCTCGCTTCTTTTCCAGCATACGGTCTTTGCTGCCGGCTTCGGCGCGGGGAATTAGCTCGTCGAGGCGTTGTTTTTGTTCGTTGCGGTCGTGCTTGCGCTCGTAGCGGAGGTCCTGACGTGCAGCGAGGGTATCTTCTTGCTGGAGCTCTGGACAGGGAAAAGCTGCTTTAGTATAGAAGTAGGAAATATTAGACTTTAGACATGTATCTTACCTCGTTGTAGCTCTAGATCTTGCATATCTGGTATAGCAGGTCCCCGCCTTTTGCCCTTCTTGTACGCTGCTCCTTCCTGGCCAGGCAGTGTTGGCCCAACGATATCCTCGTCACTACTCTCGTCTGGCCTAGGCGAACCATACTTAGGCGAACCTCGGGATTTGGGCCGTTCGATATGGTCATCATATGAAGCGGCAGATGCCTGTGCTTTCTGCAGTGTGGCTGGATCATACCACCCTTCAGCCAACTCTCCACGATTCCTCACAGATGTTAGCCACAAGTCCACCAATCCCAGAGATCCTGCGCTTTCTGCGCTTCGTATACATAAGAAGTTCCGAGCCTGGAGAAGAGTCTCTTACCATTTCCCTACAAACGACTTCCACCTGCCCTTCACCTCGTCTTCCGGTAGCTCCTCCAGCACCTTCTGTTTCTGTATATCCAGGTAGAGCCCGAACATCGGCTTGTAGTGGCTGTAGTGGCCCTTGCTGAGCGGCGAGGCGTGGAATGGAAGGTGGAGGGGTACAGGAGGCTTGGGCCGTTTGGAGGTATGGTGGTGGGCGTAAGGAGAGTGCTGGCGCTTATGATGCGACCGGTCTGTGGGACTTCTGGAGCGGCGGACAGTGTCTTGAGGCGCGCGGGAGGACATGATAGATGATACACTAGAGGAGGTGGTGATGATGGAGCAGAGTTGAGGAAATTACGCGCAAGGTGAGTCTGGTAAAATGGCGCTAGTGTCACTAGTGCAAGATATTTCATCTTATGGGACTCGTCCTACGCTCCCACGCTCCTTGACGCGATACAGTGTAGCAATTACTTTGCCAGAGGTCATTCGAGCAGACCACGGCTCCTTCGACAGTGGACATTAGCTCCCTACATGTCACAAGGAACACAGCTCGATGATTTTGCACTGAAAGAAGCAGAGGGGAACTTAAACCTGGTCATCTGTCCTAATCGCGCTCTCCGTGGGTCCAATTCTGCAAAATGTCTGTAGTTACAGGAGTGTCTAAACGACCAAAATCCCATCCTGATACATAGCTGTACCGCTCCCATCCGAGAGGTACCCTAATTTCCTCTCCCTAATTCCATACACCGTAATGCCAATCAATTGCTTCGGCCCCAACACCCCATTCCCTCCAACCCTCGGTCCCGGCTGAGAGACACACCGGGTGGCAAGCGTCCACACAGCATCCAAGAGAGCCTGAGGTGGCATGAGTTCAAAATTCTTGCTGGACGAGATATCGATCAATATCGCACAACTACCGTGCTTGAACGTTCGCGGCAGCTCGAGGCCTGAGCTGGTATCTTTGCTGAATACCATCGGGGCGCTGAAATCGCCTGAGGGGTGGACTTTGACGAGGGCGGCGTGTAAGGGGACCATGATATTGGCGCAGTCGTCGAAGAGGGGGGGGATCCAGAGGGGTTCGGGGGGAGTTTTCTGGGCGAAGCATTTGGCTTTGAAGGTGGCGTGTAGGTTTGTGATTCGTGTTGATGTGTTGAGTAGTCCGATATCTAATGTCGAGATGTTGGATAATTGAAGGGCTAATGCTGAGGTATCGGGTAGCAAAGGGAAGGCGAGGGTGGAGGAGACGAGAGCTCCAAAGAACAGGAGAAAGGTCGCTACCATGGTGGAGACTGCGAGAGCCTTGTCATCATCGTGAGAGTGGGATGCGAAGATTGACGTCTTTGTCTGCGGCTGTTCGTCGATAGTCATGCGAGCCGCTGTTGATAAACGCAAGTCGCTTCTATGAACGGGTCCACGACCGCAAATGAGCTCGTGATGTGGGGAACGTACGTGGTACGCGTCGACGAATCGTTCATCTCCATCGGCACTGTTTCAAGATTTGAGAGCGAATCCAGAGGGGCGGAATGCAACGAATACCGCCAAGTTCATGGTGTCTCCACCAAGATGCAAGAAGAGCGTATGCCATAATCTTGATGGGAGAAGAATAGTGAATCTTATGGTGACAATCCTCGTAAGGAGCCATACACCAGCATGGAGACTCTAGGCCGTAGACAGTTGAATGATCATGCAGTCAGCCCACACATATATGGACAGTGGGAAAGCACAAGTATGCAGAAGATTTGACATTACAGCGAGTCTTTGAATCAACAAACCGTGTTAACCCAAAATATCCAGCTCAGACAAGACCGTCTCCACAACGCCTTCCGGCTATCAACTTCGTAGACCTCCAGTGTTTGACCGTACTCGCCATGATCATTTCACACCTCTTCTACTCGTCTCGTGAACAACGTTATGCAAGAGCCTTTGTACATGTAGTTGGACTCACACATCGTCCGTTCCGCCGAAGCCAGAGTCGTCGGAATCAGGGTCACTGCTTTCCTCATCCGTAGTTATTCGTGCTTTCTTGGACTGGCTATCGCTATCGCCATTCGTTGGATCTGCGTCCTCCTGGATCTGGTCACCTTCACCGCCTTCGGTCTCCTCAAGCTTGCGTTTCAAGTCTGGCTGCGCTTTGCTTGTAGACATTGACGACCGAGTAGAAGCGTTTATAGGAGGTAGGTTAGAGGGAGGTTGTTTTGGGCACTTTTGAAAGGTAAATTTGTTCACTGATGGGGATGAGGCGCCGAAGCCAAATAACGGCTTCTTTGGGTCGAAGAACAGGGACTTCGTACCTGAACCGAATGTCGATCCAAAAGTTGGGGTAACTGGTGGCTTGACGGGTGATAAGGATGTCTTCAAACGCTTTGAGTTCGCTGGCTGGAGAGTTGACGTGCGAGGACCATGAGTCGATGATATCAATTGCGGAGGGTTGAGCGAGGGGTTATGCTCATCTTGACACACCGTTGACGAACCAGCTTCCGAGCCATTCCTAGAGATGGCTCTGGTGCTGATGGCGGTCACCTCCTGTAATGCCCTTAAATACACTTCACTGCTCGTGCGATTTGCACGACTATCTTCACGCTCGTGGTCCAAGTTTTTGGACAATGCTGCGTTCATCTGCTCAAGGCCATCAATCTTCGTCTCCAAGTCACCGATTTTGATGCGCAACTTTGCCTCCTTGGTGTTGAGGGCCTTCACTTCAACCCTCAAGTCTCGACTTTTCTCAGATGCAGTATTGAGCTCCTCTCGCAACATATCGTTCTTAAAGCTCTGCCGCTCAGGATCGGCGGCGGCTTCGAGCATCCGAACTGTTTCCTCCAGGTCCGCTATTCTCCTCAGCGATGTAGCGTCGTTAGCTTCGGACGGGCTATCATTAATGACTTCCAGCTCTTGACTTGGAAGTTCAGGAGGGTCCGACTTGATGATTGTGATGGGCGTATTTGTAGCGCAATCAGGGGAACTTGAACCTTGCGGTGGTAGAGACATGGTTTGGGGAGCGCACACCGGCTCAAACGGTGGTGAGGATATCGTAGTCTTAACACTGATCGGAGGTAACTTGGGCAGTTGTGCTATTGCGACGTCGAGGGCGGACCAAGGACCAGTGGTTGCAGATCTGCTTATTTAGAGAGCAGAGACCGAGGTTGGGGCCGTCGACGTGGTTGGAGCAGCTGCTGGAGGTACCACCATTGAAGAGGAACTTTTGAGTGATTTGTAGTAGCTCGGACCACTCTCTTCATCTGAGGTGTCTGGGTGGTCATTCCAGCAATCGCCTTTATCTGTCAATGCACCGTACACGCATGAATTGATCACCTCAGTGATGCTCTCCTACTTACTGCCGTGCCAGCAATCACCATTCCTCCAGTATTCGCAAATTGTCATGACTCTAGAGAGAAATACAACCGAACTTGTACTGTTGTGAATATGAGTACAACGGAAGTTGGTAGGTTGAGGTGGTAACGATCGTGATTTTGCGTGTGGTGTCAAAATGACGCGCTTACACTTACTTCACTACATACACCCTGTTGTGTACATCACACAATTTTACGAGAATTACTCCACTCGCAACCATTGTCGCATGAGTCGCACACTCAATATGGATCAACTGATATGTTTGCCAGGAAAGAGCTGCGTGTGTTCGATCGCTCGTTCATTATTCTGGATAATACTGATGGGTATAAGTAACGGGGATAGCGTGATGCACCCAAGGTAAGGCAGAGTTATTAGTAACAGCGGCACTGTATGATTTCAGGCCCCTTTGCGTGTGGACAGCGTGTCCTCGGTGAATTGCCAATGATCACGATTTTCTCCCCTTTCCACTTTCCAGATTAAGGTCCAACGACCAAAGGGAGTCCCATGCTTTCGACTTTGGTGCTTTTTGCGGCGAAGACCTGACTGTCTTCAGCGGCTTGGACGGCGATGCCGCATGGCTCCTTGTCTGCCTAGGGTCAGCATGAGTGCAACTAAATGTCTCGATTGACTGGCTTCATGAATCTGAAGCGCTAATATTGCCTACATGCTCGGGACCGAGACCGCTCGAGCCAAGGCCATCCTGGGTTTGGCTACTCTGCGGTCGCTTTGTCTCAAGGGCTTCACGCCCGTTCATATCCCCTTGGAGGCTTGGCGTAGCAGCAGCAGCAGCCGCGGCATTGTCGATGCTCCGTTCCACCATCCCCTCCAGGTCAGCGGGGCCGGTGGTAGTATTGCTACTTGCCGGAACAAGTCCCTTCTTCGAATTGGTACTGCTACGACGACTGTCGAGGCTTCGTGTCAACGTCTTAGTGGCGGCATTGCCATCCGTGGTTTTCTTCGTTCGCATGCTCCCTTTAGCATCAACATTTGTTGACGCCACTGTAAATTTTCCGGTTCCGACGTTGATAGGGGCACCTGGCTTCTCTTCTGCAGCATCGATCAGATACCATCTTAGCCCATCAGAAAGCTCGTATGGGTTCTCGTCGTTGGGAAATACACCTGTGTCACTCTTGTCCCCACCGGATCTCTGGTCACCTGAGCCCTTGAGTCCTTCATTTATAGATCTAGAAAGGTCTACCACGCGCTCTTCTACCTTGGAAATTCTTGCGATCAGCCAGTCACGCTTGCCGAGATTGTGTGAGTCTTGCTCTCGTAGGAAGCAATGTGGGGCTCCCACGTTGAAGGCTGCCCAAGGCTTGGTAGCTTGGTCTCTAGTAGGTAGGAACAAGGCCAAGTCACCCTCCTTGAAATTTCGGAGTGCAATCCTGTCATGGGCTTCGCTTTGTGCGCGATGTGATTTATCGCGGTATGCACGAGCTTCCTTTTGCCATTTTCGCGCAATATGCTCGATCTCTTTGACACGCTTGTAAACACCTTCGCTGAATATGTCGACGTCGAACTTTTCATTTTCTCTGACGAACGCATCAAAACGGCGCTCCATTTCCTCGGCGTCTTTCACCTCAGCCCAGCGCAGTACCTTGGGATCCACTGAAGGTTCTAAATCGATCTTTGTGGGCATATACCCAGCCACGCTACGTTTCATCGATGCCGAAGGATCAGCCAGCATTATGCTAGTGCTTGTTGCTCGAGATGCCTTCTGCACGACCATTGTGTCGTCGTCTCTGGTGATGGTGAGGCCAATCTGTTCGAGCAATCGTTCAAGAGTACCATTGTGTGAAATCAACCGTTCAGAGATCCCAGTCGATCGGGAGGCTTGAACACCTTGAGCAGACACCAATGTCTTATTCTCGCGCTGAATGGCCTCAAGAGTAGCTCCTTGCTCTAATAAACGACTGCTTACATTCCGGCTGTCATTTTCATGCTGCGCTATCTTGCTTGACAGATCAGCAATCGTACCATTCTTTTCTGCAAGCTGGCTGCGAAGAGTATCTAAGTTAGATTCTCCAGATGCAAATTTAGTCTTGAGCTGAGCGTGTTCGTTTCGTTCGGATTCAAGTTGTGCCTGCAGATCTACGCCTCCTCTTTGCAACGGGATCAGCTCTTCGCGCAGTAGGAGCACCTCCCTCTCCTCGCCAGCCAGACGGTCCCTAAGACCCGAGACCTCCTTATCCTGGCTTTCAATGCGAGTGTTCAGTGCATCGTTATCGGCATGTACTGCGGCCAGGGCGGCTTTAATATCGTTGAGATGCGCGACCGATCTTTCTGCAATACTCTCTACTTTCTCTACCAATGCTGCAAAGTCTTCTGGAACGTCTTCCTGTGACAGGTGCAGAAGTGTCTTTCGAAGCGATCTATGATGGTCTGTCTGCAGCTGATTCTGATTACCGAGCTGTAGAGACATCTGATCGGCTTTTTGGTAGAGAGTGGACCGTTCTTCTTTCACTTGTCGTACTTCACGCTCGAGCTCCTGAATCTGAATGCGTTGCACAACATGACCATCATGCAACCGCTTCGCTTCGCAATGTGCCCTTTCCAGCTCGTTCGCAGCCTCTATCCTGACGCGCTCCAGCTCTTCCTCAAGGGCACGACTTCTGTCCTCATTCTCGCGACTACCGAGTACACGATCAAATTCGTCCTCGAGTTCATCGATCTTGAGTGTGAGCATCGCTTTCTCTTCATGCAAAAGATGACGCTCGTCATCGAATTCACGCTGCTGAGCTTCAAGATTACCCAAAAGATCTTCCTTGGTGGATATGGCCTCTCGTACTTGGCTCCTGAGCAAGTCCTCAGCATTAGACTTTGCTTCTGCTTTCTTGGTCAAGTCGGCTGACCTGGCCTTCTCTTTGGTCAGATCTGCTTCTAAGCCGACGATCCTTTGAGCCAATCCTTTCTCATCTGGATCATTGTTCATTGAGAATCTTCGTGACGAGATAGAAGCCCTCCGTGACCCAGACTCCCTAGCTTTAGACAGAGCTGAAGAGAAATTGGGTGCTGGAGATGTGGCATACCGTTCGAAGGTGGGTCCGCTAAAAGGAGCAGGGCCTGCGGCACTAGCAGGTCCTGAGAAGAGTCCGGACTGGCTTTGTCTGTGCAAAAGGTCTTCCAGTTTGCGTACTCGGCTTTCCGCACTCTTGAGCTTGTCTTCCACTCTAGACTTCTCGCTCCTCATACCAAGCAACACCTCATCGTCACCACGAAGCAGGAGAGAGGTCCTGCCGTACGCTGCTTCATGGACGCTTCCATTCTTGAATGCCTTTGCACGACGAGCTTGCTGCTTTGAAGGCGCGTCAAGAGTTTTGACCATTTCTTCAACATGTTTCAGAGCTCCGTCCAGATCGCCGAAATCGCCGAGACTTCTCATAAAGTCAGAGATATCATCTCTACTGACATTAGGCCATTTTTGCTTCTGTGAATGTACATTGACCTCGATGCCCAGTGCCATGTCGTCTAGAGATTCAAGATTGATAGCACCGTCCATATCCTTGATCCACCTCTTTCGTCGTTTTGCTTCATCCTCCTTGTAGGTGGCCACCTCTTCCACTAGGGAAGACGAATCAGCTGTCATCTTCTGCGCCCATTCTTGGCGTCTGACGCATTCTACCAGCAAGGAGCCATAGACTGAGGGAAGCCTAATGGTAAAGTTGAGTACATCGAAGACCGGCCCACTCTTGTCGTCTACGTCCAATTTAGCAAGCTTAGAGTGTACTGCCGAGACGGTTGACTCGATAACGGAGATCTCTTGTATGTACTTAATCGATCCTCGGATGGCCTCCTTCTTTCGTTCGGACGCTCGTGTCAATAGTTGATTGATCTCCTCATTAGCTTGGATGAGAGATGGCAAGAAGTTGTTCTTATGCAGGTGCGCCATCTTCGAAGCCTGAGAAACAGACTTCGTGGTGTTTGGAAGCCCAAGAACATGCTCATAGTCGGCATTGATCTTCCTAGTCAGCACTTCGATCTCCTCCATCAGCCGATCTGCCTGATCACCTGTATCACTATCCGACATGTTCATGCCATGGCGGAAAGTGTCGATAATGTTACTAGCGTTATTCGCCACTTCATCAAACGTAGCTCCCAAGTCCTCTAGGCGGTCCGTGAAACGCTGCGATATCTTTTCTCCAGATCTTGCGGCCGCTTCTACTTCTTCCACCGCCACAAGATCCCTCAAAGTGGTCTGGCTCGTTTTCGTGATTGTGGTGTATGGCTTCTGTAGGGCAACCTGAATACCCTGCATGCACCGTCCGAGTTCTTCATTGGCTCCGATCGAACCAAGCATTCCAAGTGCATGCTGCCAGTTGCGCAAGATAAAGGCCTGGTCATCGCATATTTGGTCTGCCCATGTCTTGGACTCTTGATACTTGGATCGAAGATTCCCCACGTGTTGCTTGATGTTTTCCACCGCGATTTCGGTGCCTCTTCTGACTACTTCAGCCTCTCTATCAAGCCTTCCAACGCCCTCCGCAGTGTTTCCCGAGCCTTCGGTCAACTCAATGGCCCATGCTCGCCTGCGTTTGAATAGTGTCTGCCATCCTCGAAAGGTGTCCTCGTCTGCAGTATTATCTGGCGTACTTCCGGGACGGAACAATGCTAGAGAGCTCTCTTGTGGTAGGAGAGCGCCAGCCTTCGAAGGCGAAGAGGACGCGAGTATCCTTCGGTCGTAGAGGAATATTTCTCGCTCTGAGGATAGGTTTTGTAGCTTGACCTGCTTTCCACGAGCTGACATCAGGATCTGTTGCGGTATACCTACGCTGGTACTTTGGGCGATCCATGATCGAAGGTCCTCTAGACTTTCATACGAGTCAGTCTATTGGATCAAAGCGCTAGATTTGTTGTACTTACGAGGTGAACGACCGGGCGTCTGCCTCGTACGATACTCCGGTGTGTGCAAAGAGAACATGCAACGACATCCCATGCCCCCACTTGACCACTCGATTTGCTGCTGGTGCAACGATTACTTCGAAAGACTCCGAGGGAATTGGTCCTTTCAAAGGGCCAAGCTCGCGGCGGACCAGTTCCGCACGAAGCGTTGAAAGGATTCAACTTCAATATTGGTCATGCGTGCATACAGTGCCAACCTTCCTAAGCAGTATCAAACAATTATGTCACTGTCAAGGGACATCGCCTTTGGCCATTTCGCAGCCAACGAGCCGGGCGATACCACTTCTTTCTATCAGGCTGAAGGGCAGGTTCTAGAGCTATGGGATCAGCTGAACGAGCTGAAGCTCGAGCAAGCGCTTTCAGAAGCACAGTCAATGTTGGAGCAGTCAGGTGGATGCATCCAAATAAGGACCCTCGGCTCAATCTGATAAACTCACGCTAGGAGGGCAGCATGATAACGCTGAGGTCACAGAGGCAGAGGTGAAGAATGCCGAGGAAGAATATCTGGAGGCTCGAGCTGCATATATTTTACGGCAGAGCGTTGTGGAGGACGTTCTAATTGCGGATCCTATCCTCAAAGCTGTCCACTCTGGGGCTAACGCTACGCACACTGAAAGGTACATCGGTTACACAAAGCCTATGGCAGTGTCGTAGAGCTTACGTTTGACTCAGGCATCTGCATCTTTTGATCGATCGTCGAGATATCCTCGCCATAGCTCAAACGAATTTGTCTGCGAGTTTGCAGACGCTAATGAAAGATACCGTCATGGTGGAAGCAGACAATATCAAAACGATGAACAGGAATAGAGAACTGGCGTCTACTCTTCTTGATATTACTAGGAAAGGCCAGGACCTTCGACACCAAGCCATGGAGGAATCCGGCGCGAGGGCGCGATTAATCCGTCTCGTGCGTGAGACTGCGACAGCAAAGAACAGATGGAGGATCATGAAGAGTGTCGTTGGAGCAGTTGTTGCAGGAAGCGGAGTGGACTGGGCGCGCAGTGACAATCTCAAAGATCTGGTACTCGATGACGAAAGCGAAGACTGAACAGCATGCATCCCTTCCGATGCAGATTAGGCAGCCTGGCTCTATTTCAATGCGCAGCGCCCTTCCAATCTATACCAGCACCATTGGAAGCCCACCTGACCTTGATATCCACAGTAACGACCATTAACGTTTCATCAATGCAGGAGCTTCCTATCTTACACCAGTACCAGTGAAAGCTGATCCGATGGGGATGCAATCTGCATGCTACACGGTGTCTACAAGGTGCATGAGGTCTGCCCTCGGTGACAGACGGATAAGTCGAAGATGAAGAGCTGGTCTTATGACAATTGTGGTGCTCTGAGACTTCCAACACGTCATGTTCGGATCGGAGGCTCCTCTTCCTTAAGGACTTGGCTGGAGCTGTTCTCTTGTCCCTACAGGTTGTTTGACCGACGATTGGCCTGTGTCTTAGCTGGTCGCGGCTGATGATGCGCCGAGTTTTGATAACAGTGCGTTTGCACTGGGCTGTCTGGAGGGATCAGCCTTCACAAATAGCTGAGCGCCAGCTTGGAGAAACGGGCAAAGGCAATCATAATCATGCGCTGTATTGTCTCTCTCATATAGTAACCCTACGGATCTTCGTCCGAAGTGGACCGAGCGTGACCGAACAGCATAGGATGGAGGGTTCAGACATATGTTGCGCCACAGACGAACACCAAAGCTCTGCAGCTACAGGTGAAGGCAACAAGAAAAGGCGATCGAAATTAACAGTCGATAAGCAGATGCAATTTGGGCGGGTAGAACAATCATAGCGATTGCAAAATGCTGCTCTAGCCTCATGAGCAAGGGCCTTGGTTTCCCCGCCTCTAATTTAGCGTGTGATTAAGTTGGTACTTTACTTTGCTGGGCCTCCTGGGTGAGAGTTGGCCGCCTGCATTCCTCCCAGCTCTCACTGCAAAACCACATCGCCCACCCAAATCCCAGATAGTACTCAATACTGCCCTCAATCGTAGTAAGTCATATCACAGATCGCTACCAACATCAAAATCATTGCACTTCTCAGTCTTCTTTCGCGACAGCAACATCGACCCGATTCTGATTTGTTTTGATCTCGTTTGATGTTGTCGCTCCTTCTCGCGGTCGCTTCGTCGGCCTCATTGCGACGGTCGTCGTGGTCCATCATCTCCATCTACTGATCACACACTGGCAAACACAGATCCACCACCCTTCCTCCTCACCCAACTTCAATACTCAGGTAAGCACTTCTATCGACATCATTGTCTACTTCACGGTCGCAATCCGGAAAACTAGTTCATCAACAGCGCGTACCTGACTTCTCTACGATCGCAACATGTCCACCTATTTACACTCTACATTCCCTGCCATCTCCCACCCCATTGCGACTTACTTGGCCTGATCCACGCGTAGACTGACGCGCAGAATCCTCAGACCGTCACCATGCCTAAGGAGAAGGCTACCCGCAAGACCAAGGCTAAGGTTGCCGACGCTGGAGGCAAGAAGAAGAAGGGTCAGTCCATAGCATCGCCTTCCATTGAATGCACTGCTGACTCTATCCGATCTCAGATCCTAACGCGCCCAAGCGTGGTCTTTCCGCCTATATGTTCTTCGCAAATGAACAGCGTGACAATGTTAGGGAGGACAACCCAGGAATCACCTTTGGTACGGACGTTTCCACCCCTTCATCCCATGACGTCCACTCATCTATGTGGGTGTCAATTAGGCCAGGTTGGCAAGGTCCTTGGGGAGCGATGGAAGGCACTGAGCGCAAAGCAGAAGGAGCCGTATGACGCTAAAGCAAAGGCCGACAAGGAGCGCTACGAGAGTGAGAAGGCAAGCTACAACGTGAGTGGACTTGCCTCTTTCGATGGTGTGCAATGAACCACGCTTACGCTGCTCCTATGATGCAGGCCAACGACGAGGAAGAGGATGAAGAGTAGGAAATCTACATCCGCCCATATGACAAATCCTCTGTATCCTTGATCGCTCTTAGCAAGACACCAGCCCTCAATCACGGCGCCAAAAGTTCCTCGCTCCTTATAGGCACTACTCACTCTGCAAAAACGGATACCTGGCTTTACTTATGACATTGGCTGGCAGCATGCACTGTGGAGGAGCATTTCTATTTGAGGAGACTCATGCATTTCAGATCCTAGATACTCTGAGGTTGCTATCATACGTCACATCTCTAGACGGTGAAGCCTCGCGACACGACCCGGGGTGTGGATGTTGCTGTGCTCATCATCGTGTATATTAGCTCCTGCAATCCCAAGCAGTTTTTCCTTTCCAGGTAGCCCAAATTGTCCTATGTCTGTGTTGACAATGGAACAACCCATTCGACAACGATCCAGCCTAGATGCAATATTGAAGGCATAGAACGGTGGAGCCAGAGCGTGGCTGAAACTGGCTGGATTTATTCTAGCTTTAGAATATGTCGAAACTCCGTATACACGTAAATCACGCTTTTCTTACTATTTTATTTACTGCTGGTAGCATATTGCTTGCACGCGACACTATCAAATCTTCTTCCCGGACGGCCTTCCATATCACTGGGAACGAAAGTCTTGAGAGTACAGGATTTGCCCGTGGTCAATAAACCCCTCTAAGAATGACAGCTGGATTCTCTAGACTTGGGCGCCAGTGATCTCAATCTCCTGTCTCCATAGATCCACAGTCCATACTCTACCTGTACCATTGAGGAGAAGCGCCTACGAATTCAATGCGCGCAACTCCACTCGCTTCAATAGCATCATGCACGGACGGACGCCAGCGAGTCCATCAACCTTCTAAGGCTGTACTAAGAGGTATTTCCCTACAGGGCCGAGATGAACACTCCACTTGCAGACCGCTGCACACGATAGGAACACGCCGGTCCTTTTCTCATTGGCCTTTACGCACTCGGGACCGCCAGTGGAAATTTGGACACGTCAATCTGCGTTACGGGTGTGTTACTCGAAACAACAGCTGGGAAATTCATAGAAGCAAGCTATTCAGCCTTTCTCTTGATGCGATCACAACTCACTTGCTTATATGTCCTTGCTCTTTCCCTGAGGAGACTCTGCAGCAAGATGATGAAGAATGTTGAAGAGAACCCAAGCTATTTGCCACATACCCTCAGTGAGCCTCTGGCGGCTCTGAAGCGGCCATGGCGCAACTTATCGCAGTCGCCGAGGCCGCCGAGGACATCGGATCTGGCCTGAGCAGGTTCTTGGACCCTGTAGCTGATCACTCAGCCGATGTCAGCGCCCTGATCGGCCAATGCTTTTACACCTCCTCAGCCTTGCGAACACTCGTCAAAACCATTGGGGAACCCCGGCTTCCTCCACGATACCCGTTCATAGATGAAGATCTGATAACGGTACAGAGCAGCTTACACTACACCTTCAAGGACGTCCAGAGAATTATCGGAGGACTAGGGAGGGACGCGATATCTGGGGCCGCCTATCGGCGGGTCTGGAGGGAGCTTGACGACTACTTTTTCAACGAGAGTGGAAACACCCTGGAACGCCGTTTGATAATCTATCGGCAATTCGTGGACGAATTGACAGATACCTTGATCAAAGGGTACATTATACTTGTACTGGTCCCTTGAGGCAACAATTAACGATTACTCAGATCTCCTCCGGACCCCTATGAATTCGACGAGACCAGGGACAAGATTGTCCGACTGTTGGGTGTACAAGCCGACCAACTCCCCAACCAGTTCCGTAAAGCTTCTCTAGGTGTGTCAGGTATGTAGCCCGACTCATCCTCCCGCTTTTCTAAACCAATCAGCCATCTCCAAACCACCTTCGTTCGAAAGAAATCGACCACGAGGCGGCCAGGCACCGGCACAGCCACAATCACCGCCCCCCGTGTCTCGCAGGGCTGGGAGAGACAGACTCGGTGGGCATCAATCGCCGCCTATGGAGAACGACCTTGACCGAAGGAGGGAGCGCTTCCTTCCTTTTGCTCCCGAGATCCCTGACTCGCCCACACCCACCAATACCAATACTTCTTCCTCCTCTCAATTCTCCAATACGAATTCTGTGTCCAGTCATTGGTTACCAAGGGCATTTGAACAGAGTCAGCCTACAACGTCTTTGGTAACGACAGGCCAATCGTCTGTCTTCCCCCGGATTGGTGGCTTCTAACGCGTTCCTGACTTGAACTTAGATCCGTCTCTCTTGGCGCTGACCATGGTCCGGAGGCCAGCAGAAGGCTAGCCGACGAGTATGTCAAGCTACTGGAAATGTAAGCAGGTCCGTGCTCGTGCAAACTTCGTACGCTGATTGGTAAGGCCCTTTGAAAATGGCGATCTCCTCGTACGATTGCATCAGCGGCGAGAAGATTACAGGTCTAGAATTTTGATTAGGACGATACGTCCTCCTCGAGTGCGCAAGGACTGCTGCCTTCCATTGGCGTATCTCGAAGTGGAAAGAAGTGGTCCGTTCTTGAAGTTCTCCAAAATCTCGAATCGATCGTCTGAACTTTGGGCATGTCTGAAGTTTTTTAGCTATGAGAGTTAGTCAAGGCATCTGCGCTTCAAATCTGTAGTGGTACTAATCACTGTCCAGAAATGGTCCTCTTCTTCTGCAGCTTCCTCGCCCTCAGGTCCGAGGATACCAAAACAGAGATCGCAGCAATAGCAGACTCTGTGCTGCATAATGAAAAGGAGCTGTTCGGCGGGTATGTCATGCGCGTCGATCGATCGGGACTGCTGCCGTAGACTGACAGCTCACAGGAAAATCGTCGATGACCACTATCAGCACGCACTTCGACTGTACCGAGACAAAGAATCCGGCGGTATCAGACTACAAGCATCGGTGCTGCAAGGAGATCTCAAGCGGTAATTCCCAAACCCTCGTCTTCCAAGCTTTACCCCCTAACTCGAACTTCAAAAAGCACACCCGTCTGGACAGCCTTCATAACTCACCAGGTCCAGTCACGCAAATGGATGAAACGAGCGAGCCCGAAGGTCGTCCACCTCGCCGACCTGCAGCGATACATCTTCACCACGGAGTACAACCCGCAAGTCTCACCTGGCGGCAAGCATGAACTCAGCTTCAACAAAGCAAGCGGTACGTACTCTCGCCTTTTCTTCTCTCTCCTCTATGCTGCCTGCACAGGTACTGACTCGAGCAGATGCAACCGATTTCATGGAAGCTATCGATGATCTCTTCGAATGAGAATAACGTGTTCTATGATTCTACGATGTTCACGATATAACGATAGGCGCTGGTAAGGTGAGCGCCGGTGCTTAAGGAGAAGTAACAGGGTTACGAAAAAGTTCAACGGATTTTGATATGATACCCAGCTCACTTTTGTCCTCTTCATCTCTTCTCTATTCACTAAGCCATGTATTCACTCTTCGCAAAAGTAATTCATTGCATATTCATTCTATCGTCGTGCTATGTGAAACACTCTCTCTACCCTCATCCCTTCACCCCTGTCCCTTACAGAATTTAATGACCGGCACATTACTATATATATACACTATAACCCCAAGGCACGGGTACTCTGCTCCAGCGATTAAGCTCAGTTCATTGTCTGACTGTTGAAGAGCTTTCTCTACTCAGTACAACACAAGTATTCACGGAATCAACTACCATCCACCACTACCACCACCACTATCTCCACCTTCCGTTCAATTTCCTATATCTAGCCTCCAACGCCTATCTCTCCCACTGCTCCTCTCCAGTCCCCCCCTCTACTTCCTTATCATTTCCCAAACCACAAAGTCAAAATCCACATCGTGGCTCGTTTTTCCCACAGCGGAATGAAATCAGGTTTCAGACTTATATCAGAATTCAATCATGGCACCTACCAAAGCTGCCGCTACCAAGTCGAGGAAGAAGAAACGGGGATTAGACGTTCATGATCTTAAAAACCTTTTCGACACTGAACCGGACGATTATAAAGTTGTCTGGAACGAGCTTAAACACCGCTCGTATCAACGAACGCAATAATGGTGCACGACAGACGATCCCATCGGTGAAATCCACCCGGTGCTCGGATTACAGGCATGATAGAACCAACATCAACAGCTCCCGCCATCGCCGCTCTCTTCCTAATACACGTCGAATATTCAACTTGCGCCACTACAGGCTAAAGATGTTCTCTGGTATAGCATCAAGGAATCATCCCTACCCTCGTATCTCTCACTCCGACACCATCCATCAACAGAAAACTAGCCCGTCACCTCCGCAACCCCCCTTTCAGACGAAACGAAACGGCGCATCCTCACATACGTATCTACAATGCTAGATCCAAATCCTAGTAGGTATCCGGCATATACGAGGAAAGGAAAACCGACACACAGACCAGTTCATCACAGCACAGCGAGAAGACACTGCAATCGTAAATTGAAATGCAGCACGAAACACAATTCCAAGCGCCAGTTCCAAGCGCCAGATGACCTACCGAGCTGCTTGCTAAGCGGATATGCGGACTACACGTATGGTCTGCTACGAATCGCCGAAAAGAGCAAACCTGGCTACCAAGTTGATTGTTATCGAAGCGGAGAAGACCAATTCCACCGATACATGTCTTGGCCACTCAACGAACGGCATGTGTGCATGCATGGGGTTAGAGTAGTAAGTACACGCCTATCGCAAAGAAAAGAACGAGCGGGAATAAACAAAATTCCGCCCTGTCATCTATCAATAGCGCGGCTTCATCCGCTCCTATCGTATCGTATCGTATCGACGGACTACAAGGGTAATTGGAGCAGAAGCCGAAGCCGAAGCCGTATGATGGAATGGGAGATAGGAGATGGGGGAGCAGTAAGGGCAGGGCGGGATATAGGGGGTGTTTAGATCGCTGATTTAGATGGTAGTAGTATTATTGGTATCTACCTCACCAGTCGTCTATCTAGAACCCCTAGCGGAGAGAGAAGGGATTTGTGTTCTCTAGAATGGCAGCTTAGAGCGTACTAGTCACACGCTGATTTTGGAAATGGGGCATGAGATAGGGATGGTGGAGATCCTGGTAGAGGTGGAGGAGGAGGGGGGATGAGATTGGGATGGGGTTGGAGGTAGAAGTTTTAAGGTGGTGAGGACGTGGTAAGGGAGGGGGTTGGGTTGGGTGGATGATTGGGCTGTGTTGAGGATTAATAAGGGAGGAGAAGGGGAGGGGAGGGAGGGGGGAGGGGAGAGGGGAGTAGAGGTGAGGTGAGGTAGGAGGAGGTTATGGGTAGGGGATAGTGTTTACGATAGGTGTTATAGATAAGTATTAGATAGCTAATTCAAGCTCCTACCTACTATACCCCCTGCACTACCTTATAGTATCACCTCGGACCGTTCAAAAAAGTCCCTGTCGACACTCTCTCGCTTCCCTACTAAGAAGAATGTCGGCTGGGTCTTTTTCAAACCGACCCTCCTACCTCCTTGATCCTTTATACTCTACTCTATTCACACTCCCTTAATTACTTCCTTTATAGTAGCTCTGACTCCCTTTCCTAATCGAAACTTAAATAGTTGATTCCTAATTCCAAGTTTGATTAGGTTTGTAGTGGTAATAATGGCGTATCACGGCGATATGTTATATCGCCGTGGTGAAATATGGGAGCAATGTTTTTTTGATATAATTGTTATTATGGTATTTTACATCTCGATCATGGATACTTTGTGAATTCCAGATATACTAGGACAAGATATAGAAATCTAAGCGTTGGAGATCGCCGAAGTGAGGTCCGTAGCGCTGGTCCAATTTCGCTTCCCCTGGCATGGTGAGTTGACCGGTGATATTTCCAATCGTCGCGTTCGCATTTTTCAGCTGTGGTGGTGGCAGTGGCCCGAAGTCAAGATATCCTACACGCATATGGCTGACGTCAAAGCTTATCAAGCTGAAGCGCAGCGATGATCTGGCACCCTGATGCTTGAAGACGATAATCAACGTTTCAGTGACACTGATGATCAATCCCACCGTAGGCGAGTGCGTGGCGCAATGAAATTCGACGTAGATGTGCTGCAACCACGTCTTGTCCAATGCGTGTGCGAATCCGGGCAGGGATAGATCCGGTGATACGCCGCGATACCGGCGGATGACATCTTCGCAGAGCATGATGAATCAATGCGTGTCCCATTCGTCCAGCGTGGGATGCAGTATCCCATCCGTCGTCACGAAGATGCTGTAGTTCAAGTGATCCTGCACGAGCAACTTGATGGAGTCGGACGTCCACTTGGCCTGGGGCCAGTCAGGTACTGTCCACAGATAAGTCGTGAGATTTGCGTATATAGCTTCCGTCGCACGCGAGGAGATCATGGCTCCGATCCCGGCAGGACCGTACGCCGTCTGCCCTTCTTAAAGAGCCTCGATGGCGGCGGCCACCAGATGAGACTGCTTGACTCTGTCCCTTGCTGGCAGCCGAGCGCAGTAAGCCGATACCTCCAGGAACGTGTGTGGAGCGCGAAAGCTGTTGGTCTCTCCGAAGCAAACTTCGATTTGAACGTTAACAAGGGCTATCTTCATGTCCGAAGCCTGGGCCGGATCTGCGATCAATCGGATATCTTGAAGGGTGATCTGTGCTCCAGGGAAGCCAGGCACCTCTAGTGTCTGTGGCCAAAGTCTTTGCCTAATACTAAGACTGTACTTTATGAGACAGACATCAAGAATCTGTACAAGGGAACATGGCTTACTTGCGGGGCCCGCTCCTACCTGATTCGGTATCAGCTAAAGAAATATGAAAATCGACAGCGGATTCAGTCAATCTCAGGCCAGAGATGACAATATCATCTCATCCAGCGTAGTCTGGTCCCTTGACGATGATCTGAAGCCGTCACCAGTGGATTGACCTGAGAGAGAGACCAGGGTAGGGGACGGCCCCTTGAAGGCCGATCGCGAGGTAGTGATATCCAGGGGTGAGGCTTGAGTAAGACAAGAACTCAATGGCAGACCCGGGAAGGTCACCGAAACTCTCATAGGAACGGTCAACATCATCGTGAAATCTAAGTGATTTTGATTGGAACAAGTCTAGGAAGAGATTCAGCAGAAAAGAATGATACTCAATCTTTTTATCGATAGTGTTCTGTGCGCGAAGCGCATAAAGTCGGTAATCTTCAATTTCACGAATATTGGCGTTAGTAGGGAGACGTCGGTGAATAACGACTGAAACGGTATCATTGAAATGGCACGTGAGCCCGTACGAAGCGGCGGTCGGAATAGTATCTAACAATATATCTATGTAGTTGGAGGGTAAAGCCTTTCCGCTCAATATGGTTATCATCGTGAAGCCCGCGACTTCGTAATGATAGACCATGATTGGTGAGGCGACGCTACTACTTACCTTCCGTGCCTAGAGTGGCTACGGAGGAGGTACGCACCTCCATTTGGTGGTTCCGGTTCGCGTGGATAAAGTATGAGCCAGCTCGTATTCCCTTCCTTTTCTTCTCTCCATGGGGATGGCGATATCCTTGGATGTGCCTCTGAGGGCGTGGTGGACGTATTGACCATTGGACGCCAGATAGGTTATTGAATGAGACGAACCTGAGCATATTGGTGCTTTTCCAAAGATGTCTTATATTGTTCAGACCCCCTGTCGATGAAGTGGCCGACGAGGATAGGTCTGTGCCAGGCGATTTCTCTTTCCAGATCATTCTTCAAGCTCGGTCGCCGCACTCACGGGAAACGCGAAGTCCCTCACATGTCTCCAATAGCCTCTATCATATCTCCACAGTGTCAAGCCGTCCACCTCTCCCTTGCTCCCTCCGAACCGCTGCCGCACCTCCTCCAGCGTTTTCTGCGGCACCCCGGTTTCGGCTTTGGTTTGTATTGTGTAATGCGCGCTGAAACTCTTATCCTGCGGACTTAGAAACCAGACCCATCATTCTCTGAGGGTTGTGTAGATGTCCTTTGCGGGCAAGGCGTGCATGTGTAGGCCTAGGCCGTGGGGGAGAAGGAAGGGTTTGGTTGTGGTGATTGGAAAGGGATGATGCTGGTGGCATGTGGATTGGATATCGGTTTCGATAGTATCGAGATGGGAGCTTGGTAGGGCGCGGAAGAGGGCGATGTGGGCGGAGAGTTTGTTGAGGTGGGCCATTGGTATGAGTCGTATATAGGGATGATTGGCGCTGCGAGGAAGTATGCGCATGTCATGGATTGGAGATGAAGAACGCTGGCGTGGAGGTTGGACGACCTTGAGTTTCTTAATGGAAGATTGGTGGAGTCATGCTCGTCATCGATGTTGATCTTCGATTGGCATGTTGAAAGTCAAGCAATCGATGGGTCTGCGTGAAATACCATGGATCCTGATAATGGTATTTGAGTACAGGTACGGACGGTGGTACCAGATATTGATACTAAATTTTGTTGATGATTTTCAAATAGCGTGTTCTGCCCCTTATCGTATAATTCTCTGTAGATCCTGGATAGGATACAGTTGACGAGCCGTTAAGGTCAATTTGGGCTGTAAGCTTTCGGCACCAAATTGCAAACTCTTTGCAAGTCTTCGCAGAGGTGTCAGCCTGCTTGCTGTAATGTAGTTTATGTGAATCGCGTTGACGAGAAAAGTGCGATCAAGCCAATCGCCTAAATACCAAGAGTAGCGCCTGTTAAAGCACCCCAGGTGTCTCCTACACCAAGTTCAGTACAAGAACATTCGACTATCAGAATGTGTCATTAGATCGCCTACCATTGAGCGGAACCATCATGAACCACGCTTGGCTAGCCCTGTTGTTGAAAAGTCTATTTGATTACAAGTTTGGCCGAGACATAGTATCGGTACCGTAAGAACAATAGTAACCATGCCGGTTTATGGGATGCAGCTTCAGTCCGACTTCCACCAGCCAGCCAAATCCTCGTGAATTCTCTTCACGTGACCCTGTTTATCAGAGTTGCCAAGGTCTGGGTATTGAACAACATGACTGGGGCACTCGCAAGTATAAACCAATTCAGAGACATGGCAAACTCCATGGAGCAGAATGCCAATAATGCCTGGGTTCCAACCTGTGGTGTCACCTGGTTTGCAGTTCCTCGGGCAAGGTCCATGTCTGTGCTTAACTTCAGACCTGGTGTTGCTGCGGACATCATTATCCATAAACGGCCATCGACGAGTGGCAAGATCCCTGAAGCTTGGAGGGGACGTTTTTGCAGCGCCAGCGGGAGTATGCTCTTTGAACAAGTCTTGCTTGCTAGGCAAGGCTCGCGTCCATGACCGATCTGCCGAGGAGTAGGACTGACCCAATTTTAGGCCGGGTCGCTGCAATGTGGAAGGCGTTCAGCTGCGTAAGGATGGAACACTGCGAATAACCACCCATCCCAAATCACAATACCCTCGTAGGTAAGCCAAGAGACCGAAAGGCCCTGCATTAGCATGCTCGCACCTGCGTTAAATTTATGCCCTGACCCCTATATGGTTGCGTTGAAATGCCACTAGAAGCTGCCCAATCTGAATGTTGCGCACAGCAGCTCTCATGCTATCGCCAGGGATTCTAGTAAATGAAGACTTTGGGCTTCTGCCTTGTCTGAGCCGTCCTTCGTAATATTATGGTGATCCGACATTACAGGGGAGACGACTTCACTCCTGAAGTTGCTCTGCAGAAAGTCCATGAGCTGAACCGCTTCCACCTGACGGTTCGAGTCGAGACACAACTCAGCAGCTCTCAAGCCCATGAGGATGATACGAGGCAATCTTGAGGGTGGGAGCTCTGCAATTTGTCGTTGCGAAAGCCCCTGTAAATATCGAATGGCTGCCTCAGGGGTAGGGCTCTTCGCTAGATATAAGCCGTGAAGAGCGGCCAGAGTAGTAGCACGCTTAGTCGTTGTAAACGTCTTGCTTATATCTATGAATGGCTCGATTGTAGAGAGTTGTAATTCCGCGGACCGTGGGACAGCCATGAGTTTGGTTGTTAGATAGTATGCGACGTAGCTGAATACCCTATTCAATGTATTGGACCCAATCCCGCTGTCTTGCGGGCCACGCGCGACTTGGATGAAAAGGGTCGTCGCAGATTCTATGCCCTGCCCCAGCGACAATTCCGCTATGATGAAATCAAGTAGCAAATTGCGGTATCTCCGGCCATTTTCAGGCGACGGATCTTTACTTGTCTCTGCGTGCAACCGTCGAAGCCACTGAAGGATCGGCTTATAATCTCGTTCCGCAACAAGGAATGCGCTCAAGAGCTTGAGATGTTCCCGCGAATCAAAGAAACGGGGTGATTCCTCCATGCCCGAAGACCACAGCCACTGTAGGACAGTTGTACCAGCTCTTGAACCTCCCATTGCTTCTGTAGGTGTGGTGTCTGGAGACGCTAAGCAACTATTATATTGGGCCTTCAAGCACAAGGTCGCTGTCTGTAGAGTCGCTGTTCCTGCCGAAACCTGCTTCCTGAAAACGTCCATCGGTCTCTTTACCAAGTCTTGAATGCGGCCAAAGGGCTCGTCCTTGCTCTTGGTACCTCGAGGATTGATTCTGGTGTCGAATAGTGGACTTGACAATATATAACGCAGATGACTATCAGTGTGGTGCTCGGTATTCGGAAGACCAGCGAATGGTTGGCGATCCAACTGGTGCTTGAAGGAGGAGTTAAGCAGCCCGAGAAGGCGTGCAGACTCTCGAGGTGACATGGGTAAAGGAGGGTGTATCCTCGACACAAGCGACTCCCAATTGAGTGACATTGTAGACTTCATTTTGACAATACCCTAGCACGGACGTTGGCAGGTTGTGGTCTCCCAGTACGCGGCCTTACGTACTATCTGGTCGATAACTCAAACTCTGAGGTCAAAGCAAATGAGTCTTGAACATATTGCAGGCGTAGACAGCGGGTCAAGGGTCTCGCACCAAACATATCAAGACGAAGGTCGAGTAAGGAGCTCACCATGGCCACCATGAGAGCGGAGGCATCAGCGAAGCGCCAAGGCGCTAGCTATCTAGCGCTTAGATGTACGCGCTTGAGGACCGTGACATGTTCTTTGACACCTCGAAATCCAATCCTATCTTTCCTTCTCGGAACTTCCCTCCATTGTACCCGCCCTACTGTCCTGACTGTACCTACTATACGCCTTCAAACCCTGGACCCAGACCCTCCAGTCCCAGGCTTTCTCTAGAGTTAAAACCTGGAGAAAAGCCTCACGTGGAGTTGTCAAACTTCACATTGCATAAGCCCCACATTTTCCGCAATCGCGCAAACATCCACCTACATCATATTAAAATGTCAGAAGTTCAGTCGAGGCCCTCAGCCCCGAGAGGCAGAGCGTCTAGTCGTGGAGGCCGGGGGCTACATAGCAGTCGAGGCGGACGAGGTGGAACAAGGCAAATGAATGGGGGAAAGGCAGAGGTTGAAACAGCGACACCCAAATACGAGGACGAAGGGGAAATGGGTGAGCTCAAGAGGATGTACTCTTCAAGTCTCAGCACCGTCAAAGAAATGTTTCCCAATTGGACCGACGAGGACATTGTCTACGCTTTGCAGGAAACAGAAGGAGATCTGCAAGCTACGATTGAGCGTATCTCTGAAGGTGAATACCCTACCTCATGAATTCTTCTGAAGCTATCATTTACCCATGACTGATTCATATACGCAGGCAATATCTCACGATGGGGCGAGGTTAAGAAAAAGACCAAGGAGCGATCTCAATCAAAGGCCAAAGACGTTGCAACAGCTTTAAGTGAGGCACCAGCTCAATCAGCTCGTGGAGGGCGTGGAAGAGGTGGTCTTGACAGCACCCGTGGAGGTCGCGGTCGAGGCTCAGATCGTGTACGTGGAGCAGGTCGAGGTGGGAGAGGTGGATTGACCAACGGCTCACTGGTGTCTTCAGCTCCAAAGAGCGAGGATGTACCAGCTGCAGATACCACAGGGTGGGACGATGCGCCCAGTACAGATGGAGTCACTAGTGGTGGATGGGATTCGGCAGTCGCAGACAGCACTCCACTCGAATCTTCTTGGGAAAACATCACCGTGGGGGAAGTAGCACCGGCATCCGCAGGCGAAGATCATAAAGCCGCCCCAAAACCCAGTTCGAAGCCTGATGGTACTCGAAGCTGGGCGAGTATGTTTAGCAAGCCGGCGACTACGCCCGCTCCACCCAAAGTACCTCGTACGGCACCTAGTCATGATCCTCCGCTTGAGCCACTGACCACTGCAACACCGATGCCCACCGAAGTGGATATGATGGGGCTGCCACCACCTCCAACCAACGAGTCATCGGAAGTTCCAAGCACACCGCCGATCTCTGATCTAGCAACTTCAGCGCAGGCTGCTAATATCACCCCTTCAAAAGATGACTTGACGGAAACAAATCTTGAGCAGGTCCTCGATGTTTCTGCCCCAGCTCCTGCCGCAACGGCAGCCAGTACAGTGGCTAGCACGATTGACCCACACAGTGCTGCAACTCCGCAGCAGGATGTGTCTCGGCCTCCTCTGGGTGGCTTTGCAACAAGTGCATACAAAGCGACGGGTATGCCTGCGATGTCTGGTCGTTCAGCAAGCTATCAGCGGAAGATACAGGAGCAGCAAGAAGCCGTTGTGATGCCTGGGAAGCATGCACTTGATCGGGCCGCTGTGCAATTCGGAAGCATGGGCTTGAACGGATCGTCGGACGATGCCGATGTTGACAGTGACCGGGAAGATACCGAAACCCGTGCCCAGCCCCCACAACATTCCCCTATCGCACCTAGAGCCACCCTTCCTCCAGCGCCGCAGCAGCAAGCGTTTGCGTCTCAGCCCCAGACTGAACCCCATCCAACACCGAGACAAGCTCCTGGCTTACCTCCTATTAGCCAGCACTCTTCGACTCAACAGCCTAGCCAGCATTTGCCAGACGACCAAGGAGTAGCCCCTCAGTCTCAACCCAACTACCCGTACAATAGATACGTCTCTCAATCGGCACAGCAGGAGATCTCCGCCCCATCTCAGAAGCCATATGAGCCATTTGGCCAGCAGGTGCAGCAACCGCACCAGTATGACAATCATCCTTCTGTTGTGCAAGCTCCGACCCAGCCCCAGGAGCAAACGCAGTCCCAACAGAGTGGGTATTCCTCTGCCGCTAACGATACGTCTTCGTACTACACCTCTGATAGCCAGCGGAACGCGTATCAAAATAGCTATTACGGAAACCATAGTCAACAGCCGCCACAGTACCCCGACTCTGGTCTGAGAGGAACGAGTGCGTTCGGTACTTCAGCGGCAGAACAACCCTCCCAATTGCCCACAAGCCAAGCTCATTCACAACCTCAGAGCCGCTTCGGGCAAACAAGCGAAGCCCAGGACAGTGGCCATTCCACCCCAAATCCATTGCATCCCAGCCAGCAACAGCCGAGGGAGCACCATCAGATGCACCAGCAGCAAGCTCAAGCCCAGGCTGGAGGCCAACATGGGCAGTATCCTTATGGGCATCCGTATTACGCTAGCCCGTACTACTCGGCTTATATGAACCAAGTAAGTAACCATCCATATGGGCGCGAACGTCCGATGTTTGACGATGTCCGTCGGATGGATGACCAATATCTTACACAAAACCCCCAGTTCGGCTATGGTGGCAGTCAAGGTGGATATGGAGGAGGACCGTTCGGAGGTGCCGGCGGAAAGCAAGGAATGTATGCACAGCCCCACCAAGGGTACGGCATGTCTCCACAGACGTCCTACGACAATCATACGGCTTCGCCAGCAAACGTAGGAGGCTTTAGTCAGAATCATTCGACTTCTGGTCGAGATAGCGCTGCCGCTGGAGGACTTGGACACTACGGCCGATCTGGTTCTGCACAACCATTAGAAAATCCACAGCAGTTCTCTGGTACTGGCACTAATAACCATGGAAGTGTACCAGACGTGTTCGCTCGTTCCCAGCCTGGCTATCCTGGCCAGAGCTCGGGACTCAGTTCGCACATGGGACAGCAAGGTGGCAACGAGGACTCTCTGCGCAGCTATGCTGATTCTTCCAAGGTGACCGGAGGCCCCAGCCCTGCCCTCGGCCAGCCTGGCGGACGACCTGGCTCCGCTGCAACTCCACAAAGCCACACGGGATTGCCAGCGTCCCAGGGTCAATCCCAGGGTCAACAGGGTTATGGCGGGTACATGGGTCAGATGCATGGCCAAGGAGGCTCCCAGTATGGCGGTGCTCCCGGAGGTCTGGGTGGCCATCATCAATATGGCGGTCACAATCAACAAGGGGGAGGCTACGGAGGATACGGAGCTGGATATGGCTCAAGCTCCTACGGCAACAGCAATCGTGGAGGATGGGGAGGTGCCAATTACGGGCACTAAAAGTCAACGAATGATCCAAGATCTGCATATATCATCCAGATCAGTCACGTCACTATTTATATCAGCGTGCTCTCTTCTCTCGCGAAAATGAAAAGGTGCTAGTCAGCATGTTATCAATAGCAGCTTTTACAAGGGTTTCATGGCATACCAAATGGATGATACCATTGTATTCTATAGTCTAAGGAGCCACGATCGTTCCAGCTCATTTTCACATAACAATTGCTTCACATGTGATATGTGGTCAGCCTGTTAAAAGCTTAGGATCGAATTGAATAGAATAGAGGGAAGGGGATACAAGAGTATGCCGTGTTTACTGCGGTAAAGTAGATAGAACTAGAGGCCACTAGCGCGAATTCTAATCCCAGTCGCGGATCTTGCGCCGGCCAAGCCTCCTTTGCGACAATTCGGCTCCTCCAAACAACATCACTCCTTCCCCAATTCCTCCATCATCACAAATATTGATACCTTCTCCCGGCATCTGTAGAGTCGCGTCAAGTCTGTGACCAAGCTCATCAGCATTTCGTGGTCTTCCATATCATATTCCCAAGACCACACCCATCTATCAACATGTCCGGCGAGACGCCTGAGGTTGGTGACAAAGGTACGTTGCAGCACGTTCCTCTGAACACCATACAGACTACTCTCACAATTGAATTTTCAATCTGTCATGCGGTGTTTGCGATGATGTTGTGACTACGCGTCTCCCACTTATTTATCGTCCACATACTTGTATCATCCTCGCGCGACCAGGGCTGACTGTCTGGCATAGTTTCATGGGATTGGAACGGAAGCGCCCCTAGCGGCAAAGTCGCCGAGAAGAAAGATGAGGGTGAAGTCTCGATTCAATCCAAGCGCGGCAACACGATCAAGAAATCAGCCCAACCCAACGACCCAGCCGTCCACCTCTCACGCCCTGGCAACGACGTGGTGAAGAATCAAAGCGAGCTCAACGTCGAGGAGAAAGCGAACGGTGGCGCCGAGCACGAGAAGGAAGAAGAAGCCACCAATGGTGAGCCCGAAAGTGCCAAGACTGGCGACAAGCGCAAAGCGGAAGAGGATGCAGAGGACGAGGACGGGCCCGAGGCCAAGAAGCCAAAGGGGAGGGGCAGACCCAAGGGAAGCGCTGCGACAACGCCTGCGAAAAAGGCCGAGCCGAAGGAGCCAGCGAAGAAGAGGGGTCGACCTGCTGCCGCCGACAAACCCGCTGCTCCAGCTGCAGAGAAGAAGAGCGCTGGGCGACCTAAGAAGGAGGGAGGCGCTGCTTCCAAGGAGAAGAAAGAATCCAAGGCAAAGAAGACCGAGAAGGCCAAGGCTCCTGCTACTGGGGTCGGAAAGCGGACAAGGAGTGGAGGGAAATAGTTATTCCCCAACCTGCGCTCGATCATCATGGCAAGCTACGGCGGAGGGGAGGTGTCATCTTAGGGGGATTTGCGCTCGTGTGTGCAAGGAGGAAGAGGGGTCTAAGATGGACGTGCTCTTGATGCTGTCTATGCGATCAAGAGCGCAAGCGTCGAACGTGCCGCCCAGCACGATGTTGTATTATTAGATGATAGCGCTACTTACGGTACGATTCTGAATACAAATTGAGCGAACCTCGAGCAGAGCGAGGTTCCTACTACGGCAATGAATTCAATGTCTTTCGAAACATGATTCTCACAGTACACGTAGAAATCGCACGCGCTGGATCAATTCTACCGACTGTGTAGTACCTTATGTATGTAAGTATGTAAGTATGACGTGACCTCAGACCACAGACCATACAATCTCATCCTGCTCACGGTATTGTAGACCAAATTCACAGGAATGATTCCTGCCCGCTTCTACCAAAGCCTCTCTGCGACCCCAGCATTAGTTACTCTGGAATGAACTTGAGGAGTGCACCTTGGAACTTTGATATGAGATTGCCACACAAGAGCTGAAAGACATACTTCCACGGAGTGCTCCAGTCTGCAACATACATTAAGTCAGGCTCTGCTTTCTAAGCCAGCACTTATATAAGGATGATTAATCTTGCCTGTAGTCGACTGTCGAACAGCGCGTCGCCTCTGCCTGAAAGTCCGCACTACGTATCATTTGGTCGGAACCAATATGGCACCAAAGATTATAATACCAGAGAATACCATCTTGGTCATTCTGGGGGCTTCCGGAGACCTCGCGAGGAAGAAGCTCGTAGGTACAGGTCCATTCAGGATGTGTACTACTGCGGACTGACGACTTGACAAGTTTCCAGCACTTTTCGGTCTTGTGAGTAGTTTTACGCTTGACGCTTTCACCTTGCATGGTAGATCTGATATCTCTACAGGAGAAGAGATGTCTGCTCCCACACGACATGAAAATCATTGGCTTCGCCCCGGACGAAATGAGCCACGACGAATTCATCAAGATCATCAGAACGCCGATCAAACTCGAAAGTCCGCGATACGCCGTGCAGTTGGATCAGTTTTGCGAGCGATGCAGTTATGTCTCCGGCCATGAGGGAGGCGATGAGTCGTTTCGGGCGCTGCAGAAGAGACTTGAGGAGATTGGACTCCATAAGAAGGAGCAGAATCGACTGTTTTATTTCTCGCTTCCTCCGAAGATCTTTGTGCCGATGTCCGAGGGGTTGAAGAAGTTTTGCTATTCGAAGAGGGGGATCTCGAGGATCATTGTTAGTTTTCTTGTCATCTTGCTCTCGTTGCAAGGACTGTTCTGCTAATATTCCAAATTGTCTAATCCAGATCGAAAAGCCATTCGGCCACGATCTCGAGAGCTCCCGGGAACTTCAGAAAGCTCTCGATCTCAATTGGGGAGAAGATGAGATCTTTCGCGTCGATCATTACTTGGGCAAAGAAGTGGTCAACAACCTACTCGTCTTAAGGTTTGGTAATGAAATATTTGGGGGGATTTGGAGCCACAACCATATAGATAGTGTGCAGGTCAGTCTCACTACTTCATGTCTTCTGACTCACGCTAATAGCTTCCTAGATCTCTATGGCTGAAGGGGGCGGCGCTGAAGGCAGGGGAAGTTACTACGAGAGCACTGGGGTCATTCGCGACGTGATGCAGAATCGTAAGCCCGCCCCTTTAAGGCCTACATTAGCCATGTGCTAATCGCCGAGCCTAGACATGGTCCAAATCCTCGCCATGCTTACAATGGAGCGGCCGAAGTCTTTCGTGGCGGACGACTTACGCCGAGAAAAGGTAATGCACGGTCGGAGTCATTCGTCAAGCAGAGCACAGTGCTAAAGTCTCCGACAGGTCCGTGTCCTCGAAACGATAACAGCCATCAAGAACGTCGAGACGATCATAGGCCAATACAGCAAGTCCTCCGATGGCGAGAAACCAGCATTCACAGACGAAGAAGACGTGTCCCAAGACTCGCGTTGCGCCACCTTCTGCGCAGCCGTCGCTCGTATCGAAAACGAAAGATGGACCGGCGTGCCTTTCCTTTTGAAAGCTGGCAAAGGTACAGTACCGATCCACCACGACCCCCCCTGGCACAAACCCCGTCGCTAATCCCCTCCCCTCATCCAGCACTCCAACAATCCAAAACCGAAATCATCATCCAATTCAAACCCAGCACCAACGCCAACATCTTCTCCTCCTCCTCGTCCCAACCCCCCAAAGCCGGCACCACCGCCCTCCTCCCCAACCGCATGACCATCCGCGTCCAACCGGACGAAGGCGTTTTCCTCACCGTCAACTCCGCCGTCCCGAGCCTGGAACTGCGCATCGCCCCGATCGACCTCGACCTCACGTTCCGCGACATGCAGATCCCGGAGGCGTATGAGGTCTTGCTGTTGGATGCGCTGGTGGGGGATTTTTCGCGGTCGGTGAGGGGGGATGAGTTGGATGAGAGTTGGAGGGTATTTACGCCGTTGTTGCATCATTTGGATGGGGGGGAGGGGGGGGTGCCGAGGGGGTATCCTTATGGTTGGTTTTCTTGTTTTCTTTTCTTTTCTTTTCTTTTCTTTTCTTTTCTTTTCTTTTTTTGGTGGTGTGGGGGTTGGTTTGTTGGGAGGGTGGATGCTGATGTTTGGTGTTGTTGTAGGTTCGACGGGGCCGGAGGGTTTGGATGAGTTTATGGAGTCGTTTCAGCATAAGAGGTAAGGTAGGGAATGGTGGTTGACGAACGATGAGGGGTCACTGTGATTGCACTGGAGGTTCTTCTCATGTTCTGGAGATGCCTTTTTTTCTAGGCACTTACATGGACGGTACTATTTTGTGAATCGTACATCTGTCGTTTTTACGACGCGGTGGATGTTTTTGCTGAAGAGGCTTTCACGCAATACAGATGAACAAGACGTTGATCGAAAATGCATCGAAAGGATGATTAACTTTTGCAATGAACTACGAAATCCGTTCAATGACCTTGAGCAAATCCCCCATGACACCCATCGCCGTTACGGCACCACCAGCCCTAACACAAACAAATCAGCATCATCCCTTAATTTCCACAGATAAACCAAAAACACAAAAGAAGAAAACCAATCAACTCACCCAGCACCCTGCACCACCAACGGATTATCCCCATACCTCTCCGTCCAAAACTCCACCAGATTATCACTCCCCCTCAACCCCGCCATCGCCGTCCCCGCCCCCACCCACTCCATCCCCACTTTCACTTCCCCCTTCTCAACATCAATACTCCCCACATACCTCAACACCTTGCCCTCTTTGCCAGCCTCCTCTCTCACCCGCGCCATATCGGCATCGTAATCTCCCAAACGCGCTAGGAAATCGTCGGTGGAGGGTATGTTCGCTAAGGGGGGAGGGATGAGGGATTGGGTGGAGATGGAGGAGAGGGAAGAGGTGGAGGCGGGGGGGAGGTTGAGGATGCGGGCTAGGATTAGGAGTTTGCGCGCTACGTCGGCGCCGGAGAGGTCGGAGCGGGGGTCGGGTTCTGTGTAGCCGGCTGCGAGGGCGGTGGCGATTAGGGCGCTCCATGCTGGTGGGGATTGGGCGGAGGTTTGAGGAGATTGGGATTGAGGGAGGGGAGAGAAGGTGTTGAAGAGGTAGGATAGCGTGCCGGAAAACACGCCTGTGATTTTCCGCACGCGGTCGTTTGTGTCGAGGAGGGTGTGCAGGGTTGAGAGGACGGGAAGCGCGGCGCCGACGGTGGCTTCGTGGTAGATGTATCCGCGGCTTGAAGACGGGGTGTTGCTGCGGGGTTGATGGATCTCGTTCCAGAGCTCGAGGGAGCCGCTGAAGGCGAGTTTGTTCGGCGTGACGATGCTGATGCCGTTGGTTAGGAAGAGCGGATAGGCGTCTGCGAGGGATTGGGAGGAGGTGTTGTCGACTAGGATTGCGCGGGAGGAGGGGGGGAGGGCGGTTAGGTGGGCGAGGAGGGAGGGGATGGAGGGGGCGGGGTGCGGGGAGGTGGAGAGGAGGTCTTGGATGGAGGTTTTGGGGGGGAGGGAGAGGGAGAGGGGGGTTGTGGGGGTTCCGAGGATGGAGGTTGTGGTGCGGGAGATTAGGAGGAGGGTTGTGTTGGGGTGGGCTGGGAGGAGGGTGGCGAGTTGGGAGAGGAAGTGGGTGCCGACGTTGCCGACGCCTGGTGGGTTGTTAGGATTTGCTTGGAAGGACTTTTGGGAATGGGGGGAGGTGGGGCTTTTTGTTCTTTTTGGGGAGATTTGTGTCTTGACTTGGATTTTTGAGTGAAGGAAATGGTTTTGCTTTTGGTCGAGGTATGAAATATGATGAAGGAGGAGAGAAATATTGATAGGCGAGAAAATTTACACTGTCTCCTTTACAGTATATGCCGTAGAGAGCGAGGATCAAGTTACACAACGTGATAGACAACACAACGAATGAAAATTCTGCTTACCGATAACCGCTATGTACACTTGATTGACTTGAGCCATCTTGCCTTCTAATTGTGTATGTTGGATCAAAATGTGGGCTCAAAGTTCAAAATTCTACCATTGGATGCGGAAGCCAACCCGCGCCAACTTCACCCTCACTACCTGGCACTCCGCCCTTCGAGATCCGACTCCACCTTTCGCTCTGTCGTAGTATCAAGACTACAAGCTTCCCAAGTAGCTATGGCATCCTCGTCATCCTCTCTGTACGGCCTTCCGCGACCGAAATCTTCGATGCCTGCATCCAAAGCAACATCATCCACCAACCTCGCCTTCACCTCAACCCTCTCCTCCCTGCTCTCCGCTCCCAGCACCTCAACCACCTCTTCCGGTCGGCCTCGACCCACCAAAGCTCCCAAAGACTCGATATTCACCGCCCACAACAAAGGTTCCAAGAAACGAGGCCTGGCAGACATCTCAGACGATGGCCCACGACCTCAATCACACTCTCAGACCTCCGAGGCTGTTGATGCAGCAACACTTCACCGGTCGAAGCGGAAGATGGAGGAGAAGGCTAGACTATATGCGAGCATGAAGAGAGGCGACTACGTTCCACCTGCTGATGGTCGAACGAACAAAGAAGAAAACGCGCTCGTGGACTTTGATCGAAAATGGGCGGACGCACAAGAAGCCGGAAAGGAACCCGATTACGACACCTCATCTGATGATGGGGGAGATAGCGAAGCAGACGAGATGGTAGAATACGAAGACGAGTTTGGTCGACAGCGGAAGGGTACAAAGGCCGATGTAGCAAGGGAGCTGAGGAGACGGAACGCACAGGCTCATGCTACCGAAGAGCTATCGTCGTTCCGAGCGCGGCCATCACGGCCAGATAACCTTATCCATGGCGATACCATACAAACGGCCGCTTTCAACCCCGACGAGCCGAGAGCAGCGCAAATGGAGAGCTTGGCGAGGAAGAGAGATAGGAGCATGACACCGCCCGAGGAAGTACATTATGATGCTAGCAAAGAAGTGAGGAGTAAGGGGGTTGGGTTCTACAGTTTCAGTAAAGATAGCGAGGGGAGGAAGAGGGAGATGGAGGCTTTGGAGCGTGAGAGGGCGGAGACGGAGAAGGGGAGGAGGGAGAGGGAGGAGAGGAAGGAGGCGAAGAAGAGACAGGTGGAGGAGAGGAGGAAGGCGATTGCTGCTAAGAGGGGGGAGAAGATGGCGAATCAATTCCTGGATAGTCTCGATGGGCTTTGATCATACGGATATGTGTACGACGCATGATACAAAGCTTGGGGACCTGTCTCTATAATCATATTGATGATAGAACCCAAGTTGAGATCCTTTATGTACGCCCCAGAATCCCTTCACAAATCCTTGACCACACCAACTACTCCAATCTTACCATCCCAACCCTACATACGTACCCCACCCCATCCCCACCCGTACCTTACCCTTCCCCTCCCCTCATCTTCTCGCCCTCTCAAAATATCGAATTCACAATATCCCCCCCCGCCGTCGCCCCCGCCCCAAAAATAGCCGCATTCCCCAGCTTAGCTCCAAGCTTACTAGCCCACTGTCCATGCTACACCCTCACTATCAGCTTCCATTCCAATCCACCCCTCTTCCCATTCTCATCCTCATCTTTATCCTGAACATGGTGTTGGGGGTAGATGTAGAAGGGGGAAGTGCAGACCTTAGGATGACCCGGATGAGCCGGCGAATTCGGATCCTGCGCCGCCTGCGCGATTGCCGCAACGGGCGTGGGGTCCGTGTAGTTCCCGCCGGGGGCGTAGCGCGGGTCGGTGTATTGGGATGGGATGCCGTTGGGTTGCTAGCGGGGCACTCCGTATCAGGCTTTGTCACCCCATGGGGATAAGGCATGAGAAGGGATGTAAGGGAGGGATGGGAAAGGGATGGCAGGGAGTAAGGGAGGGGGAGGGAGAGGTACGGGTAACTGCGCCATGATGGATTGGAATTGGGCGGGGGCGAGGATTGAAGAGTCCCGGAGGTATTCGAGTTCGGTGCGGATGGTGGAGAGGGAGCGGGTCGCGGATGCTTTGTCTGTCATTGTTTTTTGGGGGTGGGGGGAGGAAGGGGGGATGCGGGGAGGATATGGGAGAGGGGTGTGTGTGTGTGGTTGGGATAGTGGAGGGAGAAGGTGGTGGAGAGCTACGATGTATTGGTGTTGGATGGCGGAGGAATGACGTTGGCCGCCAAGCCTGCCATTGGTCAACGTTGCACCGCCACATATCCTAGTTGGCTGTGGCGCATTGCGCCCGCCTCGTGAACGTTGAGAAGTCTTCGTAACCTTGAGAGCGCAGACGCCATTGAGTTTAACATTAAGGATGCTTTCATGAAGTAGGAGAGCGGTTGTCCATACTGTTGTAACCTAAGCTGTATTGAAGGAGACTTCTTGTAATAACCTCTGCATCTACGTGCTGTTGATCGTGGAACTGTTATCGGTCGTTGCGACCTTCTAGGTAGTGTGACAGTCTCTCCTCACTGCCTTGAAAGAAAATAGCTTGGAGCGTTGGTTCGCTACCGGGGATGGTGTGTCACTGTCATTTGCGTGCAAGAAGACGGTTATGGCGAGGGCCGACTTTACTCCTGATGTGGATGTCTTAGTAGGAGGTAGGATGAAGAGAGTGCTATGGACAAATCAGAGCTTCCCAAACACTGATGAGATACATGGATGGTCATCTCGAACGCTTAAAAGCTACCGCGATGATACCACATTTCTTAGAGCAGGAAGCGCCGCAACGTTGGTTGATTCAAGGAGAAGTAATCAACATCATCACTGATATCATAGAAGCCAATGAGGTTACCGATTGAAGAATTCTCACAGGGCGTCTTTAATAGTACAATTTGTAGCTCAACGCAAGCATCTAACTCTGGCATTCATACGCCCATCTCGTCAATATCAAATCGCATTTGTAACATCAATCCTCCTTTTCGATTTAAACTTTCTCTGCATGCGAGAACCATGAAAGTATTGTCGCTCATCGAATAAAATAACGGTCAGGCCGACGGCATCATTCCGTATCGCAGGACAAGGTCTCAAATCATATCCCTGTCTCCCCTTCGGTGTCGCGCTCCCCCGTCTTGTCGACAGAGGGCCACTCTTTTGCGCAGTCGCAGTGACCGTTCTTATCGCAGGCGAGAGAGCATGGATGGATAGTGGCTGTGTCGCGCTTGGCTGTCTTGTCGACTGGGAATGAATCCTCCGCGCAGGAACAGCGGCCGTTCTTGTCGCAGATGGGAGAGCAGGGACGGATCCATGCTGGGTCGCGCTTCATTGTCGTGTCGACAGAGAGCGACTCTTTCGCGCAGGCACAGTGGCCGTTCTTGTCGCAGAGCAGTAAGCATGGATGTGTCAAGTCGGTCTCGACAGCACGCTTCTCTTTCTCAACGATGGCAGGAGTGTTTTCCTTGGAGCAGCCGCATTTACCGTGCTGGTCGCAGATGAGAGGGCATGAGTGGCCACGTTCTATCTTGTCGGCACGCTTCTCTTTCTTGACAATAGCAATGGTGTTTTTCCTGGCGCAGAGGCATCTACCTCGCTTGTTGCCGCAGATGAGAGCGCATGGGTAGCGATAATTCGCTTTAAGGTCTTCCAAAGAATTTGGCTTTTCCTCCTCTTGCGTAGGGATGTAGAGGCATCTATCGTTGTTGCAGACGAGGCTACACTGTTGCTCAGCGATAACGGTTTGTCCGTCACGCTCGACGTTAAGAGAGCGAAGCTCCAACCCTCCACCACAGCCACGAAGCAAAGGGTACTTGTTGCATTCGTAGATGGCGCAATCAGAGGAGTCACAGTCAAGACCTGCCCAAGACCGAGAATCAGCATCCTCTTCTGGAAAACGTAGCTTGATGAAGCAAGAGTCAGATGCAACCACAATCTTAGAGATGGTCCGCAGTGACCGTGTTCGAAGTACATTCACAAACCCAGACAGGAATGCAAGGGTCATGAAGGGTACATACCAGCAGGGCATTTTAGCTGGCGCTTAGCCAAGAACACAGCGCGAGGCTCAACTTTAGTACCGCAACCGGGGAAGTCGGGGCAAAGATCACAGTCGTGGATTGAACAGGCGGGCCCGTGACCGCAATGTTTGTTGCCATGTGGGCAGAAGATGCCACGCTCGGTGTTGATGGGAGTGGCGAGAGCTCCTTTCAAGACATTTTGTGTTTCAGCATATGATAGATTCGGAGCAAGGTATGTTGGTGGTCAGGCAAGCTTACCGGTAGCTACCCATCCAACTATGGTACAGGCGATGATGAGACACTTCATCTTGATACGTGAGGACTTCGGTATCGACTGTGTTATTCTGAACAGATGTGAGTGTTGAGATATGAGGTTGGAGAAGCTCGGGGCTGTTGAAACTGGCGCTTACTTGTACTCAAAGGCCGTAATGCCGGGATTGCCAGAAAATCCGGAAGGGACGATTGAAGTTGGTGGACTAGAGGTTGGAAGATGTCGGGTTTCTAATAGGCTGTGGGATGTTGAAAATCGAGTGAGGTGTCGGCCGTGAAGTTAAATACCCTATAACACTAACACACGATAACGCACGAACTCCGGGAAAAGTGGGTCCCGGCAAATCATTGACTTCACCTCTCATTTACGCGTCTTCCTTCTCTCTGCACATAAGATGAGGGAGTGCATCGTTCTGAGATAACCCTAGCTGCGAGAGTTTGGGTTGTGAACGCACTTGACGATGATTTTACGCCGGAAAACAATGCCAGTGTCACATTGGCAACGCCCATGTGTGTACTTGTCTTTGGGAGAGGTTTGTGGGCAAGCTTACCAAAACGGATGCTTATAACGCATCTTTCATTTTCCCTTCATGCACCTAGTCTGGAGCCTCAAGGCTTCAACTTTAGGAGAACACAATCATAATCATGCTTCCCGCTAGCCGTCTCTAGATCTCCCTTCGTAGAATATTTTGACACTCGTCATGGCAGTGTCTGACAGGAAGTCACAATGATGTACCAACATCGATATAATTTTGCGAGCGAAAGTCAGCGGTTGTGTGCAAAAATACATAGCCTAGGTCCGGAATCATGATCTTGGTTGTCTTGAAGTTCGTTCGAGACCTGAGAGGTAAGGGCTATTGGTAGGAGGTTCAAGGTGGTCTGAGAAGTGGACGTTGTTGATGTTGTATAATAAAGCCACATCCGGGAACTCGATACTGTGGCCGTACTTGCTGGAATGGCGTGTTGGTTGGGGTCTCTAGTACTGAGTGCGTAGTTGGCAGTTGTCTTGTTGGCTATCTTGGTAGACTGGTGAGGCTCCACGTGTGGGTCTCTTCGCAAGTGACCACAAGGCCTCCTATACTCATACGGTCACCTCCTATAATAGCGATCTGGGTAATTGATGGAGCCAAGGATAGATAGCAGCAACAACTGCTAGACGATTAGCGATAGGATGAATGCGCTAGCAAGAGTGGCCAGATGAGGCGTCAACTCTTAATCCTCGTAGTAGATGTAGCTGCCTGTGTAATAGACCTTAATGAAAATTGGGGATGATACGTAGGCAAGCCGAGAGTAATTCGATTCTAGGAGGGTATGTTAATACTCGGGGCTCGAGATATCTGAATTGCGGGATATACAAGATAGGAATCCTGTAGTAAGTATCGTCGTACAATTTTTATGTGGCGGTCTTGGCATTCCTAGAGAAAATCGCATAATTAGCCTAGTCCCTATACTAAAATATCCTATAAATCCCTACCCTTATATTCTAACTATATTAGTCTTAATTAAATAATTCTAAAGCCTAGATATATTTATTCTTTAATACTTTAGACTTCCTAATAATATCTAGCTATTATATAATAATTATATATAAAAAGGCGCCTAAGCGGCCTACCTCTAATAATATATTTATTATAATAGAGCTTCTTAACTAATAATCCTATATACCTAGTTAATATACTATTAAGGTAGTAGAGGCTAAACTTCCTCTTTAAATAGCTATTCTTACCTTATTATTATTAAGGGCTATTAGCCTAGATATCTAGGAGCTATTATAATAATAGTAGTAGTAAGAGTATAAGTCTATTATACTTTTACTTATATAGTTATCTTTATTAATACCTCTCCTATTTATATTATAAGGTACCTAAGTATAAACTCCTTTTATATCTAGTAAGGAAGAGGAGGTAGAACTAATAATAGAATATATATAATTTAAGAGGGTATTCTTTAAAGGGGAGGAATATAACTTATATAATTATATCTATACTATTAATAGATCTAAGATAGCTAGAAATATTAATATATATAATCTTAAATTTAATATTACAAAGAAGGTAATAGTAAATACCTCCTAGAAAAGATTAACCTACTTTCTTATTAATATTAAGGTAACCCTTATATAAAAAGGTTAGAAGAAGGATAAGAAATATACTATTAATATTAATATTAGCTAATATAATATTAAGTAGATAATACTATATAAATAGATTATAAGATTTAAGGATATTAAGTTATATATTAATTTCTAGTATATATATATTATAAAAGGGTTTATCTTACTAATAGTATTTACTTAAGTACTATTAAATAGTACTCCTCCTCTTACTTAGGCCGGTTAAAAAGCTACTACTATAATAGTAAGACTTATTTATAAGGTAATTAAGTAATAAGCTTTATAAATACTTATTAAGTAGTAAATAGCCCTACTTATAATAAATTATAAATATAAGGATATTAATTCTTATCCTAACTACTTATATTATTATTAGGTTTATACTAAAATAGGTAAGTATTACCCTCTAGATTATAAGAATTTTATATAATAGTAAGTAGTTATAAATCTTAAGAATAGTTTAGCTAGTCTATTAAGGCTATTAAAGTATATAATCTAGGACTTAAATAAAAACTATATTTAGAAGAAGGGGAGGAATTATATAATAGTCCTACTAGCTACCCCCTTAATAAGCTTATTAGCTAGTTCTTTTATACCTTAGATACCTACTTTATAACTACCTTTAATTATACTTATATTTATATTAATTAGTATATTAATTACTAATATCTTCTTACTATAAATTATATAATAGGAGTAAAGGTAAATAGATAAGGAGGATACTATTAAGGTTATAAGAGTAAGGGTATTAAAGTTAATCCTCCTATTATTAAGATATAAAAATATTAATATTATCCCTCCTATTACCCTATATCTTTAAAGTAAAGTAGTAGAAGGTAATAATTTAAGAGGATATATTAAGTAGTATCTAATAAGCTATCTAGATATTAATAGGCTATAATAGGAGTATATATTAAACCTAATATAAAAGAAGTAATATAACCTTAAAAGCCTTTAATTAAAGAAGATAGATCTAGAGTATTTATATTATAAGTATAATATTACTATTAATATTAATAAGGCCTTAATAAAGGATATAAGTAAGTATATTAAGTAGAAGTATAATAAAGGTAGTCTTTATAATTATAGGATCTATAAGGCTATAAGTATAAATAAGGATAATATTATTAATAGGGTAGATAAGGATAAGAATAATAAAAATAATATTAATACTTAGGATTTAAATATATAAGTTACTTAAAAGAAGAGCTCTACTTTAAGCTAGAAATACTTATCTTTTAATAGGTTTAATATTAGCTTTATAAGTATTTCTAGCTTAAGTCTAAGCGGATAATTTACTATTAATTTAGTAGTAGCCTTTTAGGATAGGAAGTATAGCTTTAATAGAGAAGACCTCTTAAAAAGTATTAATTTACTAGTTATTTTCCTATTTCTTAGATATATTCTCTAGATACTTTAGATATAAATAAGTAATTTAATATTATATATCTAATACTTTAAATAGACCTCTTACCCCCCTTTTTCCTATCCTTATAACTCCTAAATAATATATAGTATTTTATAGGAATTATATAAAGCCCTTAAAGTTATTATTTTCTATATATACCTTTATCTTCTAATTATTCTACTTAATCTATCTCTTTAGCTTTATAAATAATATCTTAATAGGATTTAAGTCTAATAAAGAAGGAGGGAGCTTAGCTAGGATAATACCTATAGTATAATATATAACCTCTAGCTCTTTAGAGTTATAGATTAATATATTATCTATAATTAAAATAAAATATAAACTAGGAAATTAAGTTATTTATAAGAGGATTCTTATTTAAATAAAGTTATTAAAGATATCTAATATTATAGAATTATAATAAATATCTTAGGTAATATATCTATTAATAGTAATTATAAGTAAAATACTCTATCTCTTACTATAAATAAGGAATTCTTTTTATATTACCTTTACTCTATTTAGTATATATTTATATTTCTTAAAGCTAGACTACTTATTTATAATACTCTTATCTAGGAAAATAAGCTATTCTATTTACTAGCTAGTAAGATATAATATCTAATTAATTTTAAAGAATTAACTTTATTAGTATATAATCTTTTTTACCTACTTCCTACTCTAGCTAATTCGCTTAATAGCCTTATTAATAACTTATTATAAGATAGTAATATTAAATTTATCTTAAAAAAAGTCCTATATCTTATCTTAATATATTATAAGCTAATAGGCTAGGAAGTCTAGAAGCTCTTTTATATAATATAATAATAGTATAAAATGCCGGCTACTTAGCTTAAGGATACCCTCTAGCTATTAGACTATTTTATACTTTACTTAGTTACTCCTCTATTACTCTAATATCCTCCTCTTTATTATAATAGCTAATAGTATTTCTTTATTATTATATCTAAGAAGTAGATATCCTATAACCTCCTCTTATAAATATAAGCTATTCTAGTAGGGTATAAGGTAAGGAAGGGTAGGGAAGTAGTAATAGTAATATAGGTAGTAGGTAATAATAGTAATAAATAACATAAGTAAAGTATATATAGCCTTAATTAGTAATATATCTAGACTACTTAGATATCTATTAGGTACTTTAGAGATATATTAGTTTATATAGTATAAATTATATAAGAATTTTAGTTTTTTCTCGGGTAGTGCCAAGACCGCCACATAAAAGTATTGGAACGGTATCTATTCTTGACCTCTGTCCTACACCAAACTGCTCTAGCCAGGATCAATGCTGCGATAGCAATGCACTCAGTGCCTACAGCAACCGTAGAGAGATGTACTTTCTGTATCCTGTAAGATATAGTATTACCATGGTCTATTGATGGTTCTCTTTTTCGCGTTTATCGCTTGCGTTGCAGCTGGACACCGCTCCAGCGTTCAAGATCATTGCTAACTTGGGTGATAGTCCTTTCCATACATATCTACCTGACCAGTGATCGTTCCAGCATGACTCCGAATTGCTAGTCTTCGGATGATGTTGTTCGAGAGACCCAACGGGGTTAGGGTGACCCCCGAAAAGCCGCCGAGTCAGACGTGGCTTGATTGGTTGAGAAGAGGATGACTAATCGATAGATACCCCTCTATTCAAATCCGTGTTAAATCCGAAGCGATGGCAAATTTCATATCACATCTAAACCTCGCATTTTACATTACCATCCGATCCTTTGAATCAGTCGTCCTTTGGTATCAGTGATTGATATGCATCTGTTGCTTGATCACTAATGCGACATTGTCTGCCATTTGCTTCTCTGTAGTAGCTCATCGCCCATCTTCGACAGTGGGGCGTTATGGCTTTACGCTTTCTGGACTTCCCTGCGGAGATACGCGAGCAGATATACAAAGAGCTCTTGTCGACTACCAATGCAAGATGCGAACCTGATGATCCCGGCGAACCCGGAAGCTACAAATATCATCTGAATATCCTCCAAGTCAATCAACAGGTCTATCGCGAGGCACACAAGATCTTCCAAGATAACGTCTTCGTAAAGATCACCACACCATGGCCAGAAGCTATTGATCACATAAGAGGCGAGGGCAAGGTTCCAAGTGTGACGACTGGCATCAAGGCCTTACTCTTTGGGGGATGCCATCTCTGGGTCTTTATCGATACGCCAGGAACGCCAAACCCCCATCAGCATCAGGGAAGCTTCAGCATGCTTATCTGTCTCCAGGATCTCGAGGCCTTCACTCGCATGTGGCATCTATCGAACCTCAACCACTTTGGACTGAACAGCCACCTGCGCCTGAAGCTTACTATCCAAGATCCTCACGTACCAGACCGAAAGATCCCTAAAGCACTACAAAGCCAACTTCTACTACCCTTCGGCATCATCAAGGATCTTCACACTTTTTCAGTGCATGGTTGTAAGCTTCTGGATTCCGTTCAAGACGCTATGAACAAGGAGCGAAATACACCGGATCCATCACCAGAAGACTGCCTGGAGAGAGGATTTGCCCTGAAAGACTTGGGTAACCAACTCCTCACTACAGGCTCCTACCGCGAAGCTTTACAAAACTACATCGATGCCTTTGAGGCTATTCATATTACCGTCTCGGGTCGCATTCGCATCGTTCATGCTGAAGGCTACTATATGCGTCAGCTTACCTCCGGACCCCATTACGGCATGCGCGGAGACTACATTCGCATGATATTGCGTGTCCAGCTGGTTGCCAACGTTGTTCAGGCTTATCTGAAGCTGGAATTGTGGGCGGAAGCTCACTTTTGGGGCAAACGAAGTATCATCCTGTTCAGACGTAGTGTGACTGGCGATGAGAGCGACGATATCGCCACCGATGATCCACAGACCTGGCTCAACCAAACATGGGCGGCAAGGTTTCCTGCTCATGAAGCCATGGGGAAGATATTCTACCGAGTGAGTTCTGATTTACAACACTGCGGAGCTATGAAAGCTGATGGAGAAACCTAGACAGCATTAGCATCGAGGAAGCTGGGCAAAATCGCAGACGTGAAGACACTGTTCAAGGCTGCTATGATCTACTTGCCGAACGATAAAGCCATTCAGGACGAGGTGAAAGCGTTGGAGGCCCGCGCCCCTGATCTTTGAACCCATACTCGCTCCTATCCGAGACCCGTACCAATGATATCTTGTCACTTTCAATGTGGCTATTGTCATTTGGAGCATGACGCCCTATTTTCGTGAAGCGGCAAAGTCTTGCATGTGTTCTCCCTATTTCATTGACGAGCTATCCTCAACTGCGCAGATCTGTTTATGGGACACATCGGACTACCCGAATTCAAGTTCCTAATCCAGCAGCCTGAGTCAACTTATCGCACACAACATCGTGCTCAAGCAGAATCCTCACAGCCACTCATTCGAAGAGATCGAGAGAATGCTCATCGAATGCAACTTCCTCCTTCGATTTGGCCAGAGTTGCGTCATCGGAAGAGAACTCAAAATTCCTGTGGACCAATATTCGCTGCAGACTCGTGTTGTTTTACGCGTCAGCGTGAATTGAGTTCGAGACCACGATATACGTGCAGCACACACTTTGCTTCCCGCCCAAAGAAATACAGGGATTGCCTAACATACGGTTTGATTATGGAGTTTACGCGATGAACTGAGTTGATACAAGATCTTTGGCAGCTTTACAAATCACTGGTGAATTAGATCGACACTTATATTTCAGCCACTACCACGCCATAAAGAACTAACGGATGTCAAAGCAAGTGCGTATCCATCGGCTAGGATAATAATCCGAATTCAATCTTCAGAAGCGCAACTCTCTCACAATATTTCAATATACGGGTCCGGCGCCATCCCCCGTTTCAGAAAGGTCCCCGCTCCCACTTTAACGCCGTCGACGCTGATATCTATACTTGTAGGGCCATATCGCATGGCTTTGACCATATACCATACAAGATCGACTAGTGTAATTATCAAGTCGCCGTACTCAAGGTATGGCGGCTCACCGCGAGGATGCTCGAAGACAAAGATACGACCATTGAAGCCTTCGAGGAGCCGAAACCAGTCTCTCCGGTACACATGTTCTGGTTGATAGTCAAGCCGTGCTGAGCTTGGAAAAAAAGACAAGTCCACTAAAGAAGCCAAGATTGGGAAAAGAACGTCATGGAAGCCCATGGTTAGACTTTGTGCGCCGATGGGAGCGAAGCGCGGTACGCAACGAGGCTCGTCGGCTGTCACGTTGGCCCCAACAGTGGCGTTGATGTGTTTAGTCATATACATCGACGTTGAACCTGACCTCCTCTCAAGGCTTGTGGTATCGGTCTGTTGTGGAAGTTTGAAAATGATATTACCCGCTGCCTCTCCGTCCCAGCTCAGTGTCATAGTAGTAGACAGGAAAGAATTCTGGGACCACATTTTTGAGATACCAAGATAGATACCCCAGATGGCGAAGCGTCTCTCCAACTTCTCTCCAATAGGTACGATCTCAATGCGAGTCTCCGTGAAGCCATGTATCTGGTATACCTCGCTGGTTTCGATTGGCTCGTCCCATTCTAGCAGGGCCATCGTTTCGAGTGCACGAAGTGAGTTCATGAAGCATGCTTTCATGTCAAGAGCATCCCCTCCAAGTGCGAAAGAAACACTGAAATTGGAAGGAGGTATCGGGGACGGAGTTGAGCCTACATGAGGACTCTGTGGCCCAGGTTTGAAGTTGCCGGGGTCGCTGACGTTCAAGAAAGATCCGATAGATGAGCTAAGAGCTGAGGGAACAAGAGATGACTCTGTAGCTGCATAGAAGCAAAACAAAACGAGAGTGGGTAACCGCATGGTGTTGAGATCACGTTCATGCTTTTTTTCTAGAACGAAGAGAAGAATGACGAGGCTGATAGCTAACAGCGGGGATGAGGCGACGTCTATCGTGACGTCAATGAGGAGAAGTGATATCAAGGTTGACCCGCGGAAGTGACTACGTTGTAGCGAGCCTTAGGGGTGCATGCGCGTAGAGAGTCAACCCAAGGATGCATTCCGGACGTCGTCTTCATTGATGCTGGTGGAGGCAATAATCCGGCTCGAAGAGGTCACGTACATCTCTAATAGGAATACGACCTAAATCCAAAAGAGAAACCTGCCTGGATTTTCATATCTGTGCGACTCAAGGAGTGCGTGTTGCTGGTAATTATCGGATACGAAGATCGCGTACATTAACATAAAGCCACGCGTTGGGTCGCTTCGTACACCCGAGTATGACCACCTATAAGGGCTCAAAGGATGAAGTGAGATCCGAACTAATGGCCTTCTTCTACATGTTTGGGGGAGGGGAAGAGATGGTATTCGTTTGGTTGCAAATCAATCCTCAGATACATATCTCTTGTCTCTCCTGCTTTCATCAACGTTTCGATCGCATCGCTGGCGGCTCAAAGTTTACCATTGGCTCCTGTACAAGCGGTCTTGCAACTCGCACTGCCAATCAGCATTTGGGAAACAGGCGAAAAGTCTCGACGCTTTGGAATGGCCGATGACGCCAGGACATCGTTATATTTTGCCGGGATATATACCAACGTTTCACACGAGTCGTTGGATTAGTATCACAAATATGTGTAACGCCTTGATCTCAATGTCTAGGCAACGAGCCATGCTGTATGTGTGATACATATCTTATATCAAACCAGGACTTTCTCGTCGCGGAGGAAAGTATAATAACCACACGATCTACCATTTCGCAAGGCTCAAGCTCAACCTCGATACTACTTGACCTACCGCCCCTCATCCAATGTTGGACAACGAATGTCCGAATCTTTATTCTCCTCTTCATTACCCTTGCGAACCCTTTCCCCACCGGAGAATACCCCATCGCAACTAATATAATCCGCCAAGCGACAGCTTCAAGCATGTCGTGTTAGACTGTTAGCAATGTCGCCGACTTGGTATTTGCAGACTTCCTTACTTGACGGTCCAGAAACCGAGAATTCAATATGAAGTTCCTATCATTCTTTCCACAAAGGGTATCGAGTAACAGCACTGAATGTGGGGGGTTCCCACTGCTTTTGAAGTCATAATATCAGTACACACATGTTAGATGGGGGCGCTATATATGTGCAATGTCCTGTCGAAGGACGCCAATCTTGAAGCCGGAAGGTATCGAAGATAGAGGCTAGTCATGTACCACGCGTAAGCGTCCTGATCGTACATAAGATCGTGTGTGGGTGGCCAAGTACTATGGAATTGCTTTGAGAATCGATTTACGGGTATCACATGAGACCTCGTTATAATTTCGCCATATCACCTTTCCCGGCTCCATCTGCAACAACTGCGTATACTGCACGTGAAAAGCAACGGCAGCTGCCACTCTAACTAGAAAGAAGATCGTTCTGGAAGAGGTGAAGCCTGCGACGTGGCTTTTGAGTACTGCAATAAGCGGGGAGGGATTCCACACAAGAAATGTCGCTTGCAGGTAGCCTGCCGGTGCTCTCGACAACTCAAGAGAAGGTGGGTTCTGGTACAAGACGTCCTCAACAGGAGGTTTGGATACGCGGTGAGGCGAAGCCACAACGCGCGAGTACCATCACACTCAGCATCTCATACAATACTCACACGTCCAGTCCCATCATCAGCAACCGAGCTGTTCCAGCCCTCAGACCTCAGATACCGCGCACCAGCATCCCCGACAGGCATAGTCCCAATAACCTGCACGCTCCACCCCAACTCATTCCCCAACGGCGCAGACCCGCCAACCCCACCATCATCCCGACACACCCCCAGAATCTCCGTAGCCAAGCGCCTAACCTGGTTAAACGAAAAATAGTCAACGAGATCCGGATCGGTAGCGGCGATGCGTATGGCGCAGGTGCTGCCGGGCTCCCAGACCGTAAGGGGAGGCGGGTATGGCTTTTCGGGGTAGCGGTATGAGAGGAACTGTTGGATTTGGCGAGAGTTGGGGAATTGGCCGAGGGTTGTTAGAGAGGGGAGGCAGGTTTCGAGTGTTGTGTGAGATAGGCCGGTGGCTGGGTGGAAGCAGGTTATTTCGTGCGAGGGGGGTTCGGATAGTGAGGCGGAAGGAGATATGGAAGCTTTGGTGTTGAGGGAATCGGAGTGCAATGTCGTCACAGAGCCATTCCAAAGTCCGGCAAGGGGGTGCGTTGAGACTAATAATGATGAGCACAACAGGAGAGCAGCCGAAGTCAGCCAACTTCGGAGGGACATAGTTTGACAGGCTTCCTAGGTAGCACAATCTTGGGATATTAGCGTCGATGCGGTTCTATATGAGAGACAAGAGGGACTGAGGTGCCGGAAAACATACGTCAGCCAGCGTTCAGATTGCCAAAATCTAAGGTATGCGCGAATAACAACTAGGGCAAGTGCCCACCCAACCAACCTTCAAGCGATCAGAAAGGCGCGCCATATAAACTGCCGCGTCGTAAACATCCCCGCGGAGATCGATATCCTACATCTACGGACCAAAACGTAAACCTAGCCTAGCCTTATTTACGAAGACATGAATTCAAGAAAGACTCACTCCTAGAATTTTCTGTTTCCACAGTTCTCCATCTATTCTGGGTAACGTAGCCTTGGGATCAGGCTCACCTCACCTATGCTCCTCATTCACAGGAAGCCTCCTTAGGGCTATATGATACGACCGTTGCTATAGCAGCGAGGGTTTAACTCTAGATAGTCACCCTCCGGTAGTTACCTTCTTACTAAGCATTATGCTATTAGTTAATTTTCTTATTTAGTAGCTATATTTTACTTTTTATTTAAACTATTTATTACTTACTTATTTACGTTCTTAACTATTCTATATTATAACTACCTTATTTAAGAAGATCCTATTAATTAAAGAGAAGAAAAGACTTATTATCCTAGCTATTCCTAATACTTATTAATATACTTTATAGACTAGTAAAGTAGTTAATAGTAATAAAGCTAGGAGGCTCTACTATTAAGACTATACTTTTATATAAGGCTTTATTATAATAGTAGCTAATTATAAGATTAAAAAGTAAGAATATATAATCTTAAAATATTAATATTATAATAAAGGTACTTATAATATATAAGGTCTATTAGAATAGACTTATTAGTATTATAATATAAAGATAAGCTTTATTAAGTATTTATATAAAATTAGAATTATATATTATAAGTATAAGTAGTTATAAAGACTTATTATAATTAACTTTAAGTATAATTATAAGATACTTAATAACTTATTTAAACTTAAAGAGTACTATTTAAGGGATCCTATTTATAATTAAGCTTAAATATATATATAAGGTCTTTAATAAGCTAGCTAGCTATATTTTTAAGTAAAGAAAGTACTTAAAGTATAAGGCTTATATTTAATATAAATAGAATATAATAACTTAAAGTAAGGTAGTTATAGATAAATAAAGGAAGAAGAAGTTTCTCTAGAAGAGATAAGCTATTATATATATATAAAAGAGAAGTATATTATTAAGAATAATACTTAGTAAGTATAATAAATTAAATACTTCTTCTTTTATAACCTAGCTTAGGTCTAAATAGTAAGGTAATTTACTAGTAATTTTATTATTATTATAGATATAATATTTAATATTAATAAGAATAAATTACCTCTATTAATACTAGTATATATAATAAATACTCTTTAGATATTCCTAATTACCTACTACTTTATTACTTTTAAATTAGTTAAAGCTTTTACTTTTATAAATACTTATATAAAGGAACTATTTTTTTATAGGTATTACTAAGGTATAAGAGTCTTATTAAGAGACTTTATTATAGGATTAACTATAATAATAGTAAAGAAGAAGAAAATTTCCTCTTTAGAAGTAGGCCTAGAAATAGCGTAAGAGCTAATAGTATATATTAATAATTAGGGTAGTAATTATTTCCTCTAGCTATATAATTAGTACGCGGTTAAAGCTATTAAGGTAAGACTTATTTATAAAGGCTACTTAGCTAATAATAGGAAGGCGCTTTATAATAAGATATAAGCGTAGATTAAGTCTCTTATAATTAAGGATATATCTATTAACTATTAGTCTCTCTTAAATACTTTATACTTTAAGGATTAGAATTATATATAGGAATTTTATAAGCTTTAAGTATATTAATTTATTACTATATTTATTAAGAAGTAATTAAACTATAGATATTCTTCTACTTAATAAGGTAAAGGTATATATCTAGTAATTAAGGGATTTATTAATAGATATACTCTTATAAGAATATTATTTACTTTAATTATTAAGGAAATTAATAATTTTATAAATACCTATCTTAAAGAGATAAACTACTAGAAGAAAAACCTCCCTTATTATATTAATTATTCTAGAGAGGTATTTAAATAGATTAAGTTATTACTTACTTATTAAGCTATTAATCTAATAGTATATAAGTAGAATAAGGCTTAAAAGTAGTTATTTAAAGTAGAAGATAAAATTTCTATAACCTTTAAGGGAGATAGATATTCCTTATATTATAAGACTCTAATAAGATATAATCTCTCTTATAAATAGTAGCTATATTATTATATCTTTATTAGAGAGCTTATATTATTATTATTAATTTATCCCCGCTAGCTTTTTAAACTACTTAAGGTAGTAGTAGGTTAGTAAATATAGTTTAATCTAACTATTACTTAGGCCTAGTATATAGCTTTAGATAGGTTTAATAGTAGCTTTAATTAATTAAGTAATAGTTTAAATAATAAGGATATTTATTTACCCCTTATAAAGCCTACTACTCTACGTAATAAGTTTAATAAATAAGGTCTTACCCTATTAAAGTTTATAATTATTAAAGTAAAAGACTTTTATTAGGCTATTCTTAATACTTATAAATAGGAAGAATATACTTATAATTATACTAAACTTATTAATTTACTTAATATTAAGTATAAGTAATAAGTTAAAAGTATATTACCTATCATCTTTTTAGAAGTATTAACCTCTAAGTATATTTAATTTCTTAAGGGTAGTTAGTAATAATAAGGCTATATAAGCTAGGAGGTTATAAAGGCTATTAAAAATAATAAAAGAAGATATTAATATACCTAGAAGGTAGAGTTATAAAAATACATATAATATTTAAAGTAAATAAAGTAAGATATTATATAATAAAGTAAATTTTCTTAAAGAAATTTTAATATATAAGTAACTTCTTATATAAAGAGGCTAGACTAGTCTCTAGTCTTAGTAGTTAATAATAATAATAAGCTAATATTTTTATACTTAATTCCTTATACTTAATTAATTAAAGGGGAGATAACTCTAAGCTTCCTAGTATCTTTATTATATAATAATAATTTTAAGGATATTAATAAAATCCTTAAAACCTAGACCCTAGATTTAATTAAGGATCCTCTACCCTTTATCTTAATTATTATATAATAAAGTTAATAGCTTACTACTTCTTAAATACCTAATCCTACCTTATATATAATAATAAGGTCGTCTAGGGGTATTACTAAAGTAAAGCCTAGGAAGCTATTAGAAGTAGAGTAAGATCTAAAGTCTTAAGAAGGTTATAAGGCTAGAGTTAAAGTAGAAAAGTAAATAAAAAAGGAGGTAGTAGTAAAAAAGAAAAAAGTAAAGATATTAAAATTAAAGAAGGAAGATATAAGCTAATTAATTAAGTAGCTATTTAACTTATTAATTTAATCTCTATTAATAGGAAGGGAGTTAAGATAAGGGTATATAACTAAGTAGCCCTCTATTAATAGTATTTAAACTACTTTTAAGTTAATTATAAGGGTTATAATCTATCTTATTATTATTATAAACCTACTAGTAGTAATATATAAAATAGAGAATAATAATCTTCTTTATTAAAGTCTTATTAAGTTATTTAATAGGCTTAAATTAATATATTAGAATAAATATTAATACTTCCTTTTTATAATATTAATCCTTTTAAGATTTTATAAAGAGGATATAAAAGGATTTCCCTAATAATAAGTATTCTAACTTTAGTAATTACTTTAATCTTATTATTATAATACCTTACTATTAACTCCTACTTTACTAAAAAAAAAATTAATAAAAAAAATTTATTTTATTATTTATAAGAATTAACTTATTAGTTAATACTCTTCTAAGATTAATAAGGTATATCTTTAGGAATTTAAGTATAAAATTAGTAACTTTAGAGGTTATCCTCCTAGTTATAAGCTTAAGGAAAGTTAGGGGAAGAGGGTTATTATTATATTATAATAATAATTCTAGAAAGGGAATTCTACTTATATTAATTAGACTACTTAATTAGTAAGGCTTTTAATTAATAAGTTATATCTTATTTAATTACTTATTCTTTATAATTAAAGAAATTAGCTAATTAATTATAAAATAGAAATTACGCCTATATAAGATAAATAGATAGTAATAATAAATAGTATAATATAATAAATATAATAGATATATTATATAAGCCTAAATTACTACGTAGATCTATATATATTATATATAATAAGTATCTATTCTATTATATTAATTAGTATACTTAGTAAGAAGGTAACTGCGGGAAGGTAACTATCCGGAGTTGAACTGCAGCAGGGAGGGAGGGGAAGATCGAAGACGCTTATCTAGAATGAATAAATCTCCACTCTATTCCGAACGAGATGGCGTGGATGGATGGTATGGTAGGGTATGGTATGGGTGTTCTGTCTGGACTTTTAAGGACATTGGATTGGTGGGATGGGTATGATTGGGTGGGGTTTATAGGAGGGTTTTGGGGATTGGGATTTGTGTGAGATGTTAATGAGGTTTTGTGGGGATATAGGATGTTAAAGATAGTTGAAAGATTGAAGGAGATGCTGTAAGTGGTTTATATATAATTTTCAATCCTAAAACCACCTTTATGCCGTCCTGACTAACGGTCTTCCAAACCCATCGTCCTCTTCATTCCCCCCCTTCAACCCTCCCAAACCCATCATGCCCGCCCCCAGACACGAAATCTCCTACTCAACATCCGCCCTCGGTTTGGCCGTCTCCCTGCCTGTAACGGGATTTATTGGGAATCTCATTTTGGGTTTCATGTTCTGCACTGTGCGGGTGGGGGCTGGGGATGTTTTAAGGTGGGGGAGGGGGGTGTAGAAACGACTCGGGGAGAGGGTGAGCTTGAGGTGGAGAGGGTCTGATCGTTCGATGCGGGGGCGGGAGGCGCGGTAGGGTGGCTGTTGGCTGAGTTCGGAGGCGGGTTGTGAGGGGGATGTGGGTTGGTGTGGTGGACTGGTATTGATCTTTTCGGTTGGGACGGCTTTTGTGACGTCTGTATGGTTTTGGTCTTTTAGGACGGCTTGCTTGCGCCGTGTGAGTTCGATATCTTGCTTGAGGGCGTCGGAGATATTGGCTTTGAGTGGTGCGCGCTGTCGCCGTATGAGCTTGATGTCTTTCTTGAGGGCGTCGGAGATGTTGGTTAGGATCTCGTGTTTGGTTCCTGTCAAGGTTGGGTTAAAGGGTGTTGTTGATGACGGGGCGGCGGTTAACGTTATGGATGGGGATTCTGTGGTGTTTTCTTTTAAAAGAGTAATTGTTGTTGTGCTGGTTGTTGACATTGTTGGTGTTTTCTGTGAGCTGTGGTTGATGCTGGTATACGAGGGGAGAGCGATCTGCACGGTGTACAGTGTAGGCGTCGAGCATATGAGTTTGATAAGGGGATAGAGTGGACAAAGAGTGCCGTTGTGCTCCTTCCATAAGGGAGACATCTGCATTGTCATTGTCTGGGGAAGTTTCCTTTGTCGTCGTTCTCGCGTTCTTTCAGAGAGCAATTGGTCCCGAGGTCTTCTTGGTGATGTTGCCAAGCATTATACAATACCCAATTGTCCTTATAGTTGGACATTTTCTGCGTGGTCTTTGGGTTAGTACACCCGTCAAGAGCACCTTGAACCACCCCAACATTGCTCATTCACCTAGGCGTGGCTCACTCGATGCTGATTAGCCGGATGTAGGATCAATCGACCTCAAAGTCAAGGTTTCAAAAGCATGATATCGCTTCAGCTGCCATCTTCCCCTACGATAAGGTTTCAGCAACCGGTGCGCATGCTTGGAGTCTAAATCCGCTGTGGCTCCGCCTGCTACCTGCTGCGAGGGATTGTAGGCAGGATCGAAGACAAGCAAGTTGCGGGAGCCATCTCTCCTCAACTCGATACCGACGATGGTCATAGAGTGATGAGGTCGCTGGAGGTATATCGGTGGCTGAGCTGTCATCGTAATTTTGGAAGGCTTCTCCATGATGGGATACGTGGTTGTGTGTGTTCGAGAGTTCTGTTCAAAATACTGTTCCACGTGGTCCAAAAGCTGTTCGTAGGGTTTCTTGCCTCCTTTGACGCCTACGAAGCGGTCACCCTTGAAGTCGATACCTTGGTTGCGAAACATTCCTTGAGCCTGCTACTGATCAAAAGGGAACGTCGACATCTATGAAGTGCTTCGATGGCGGAACAGAGGACAAATTCAGTAACGAGACATTTCTTACCTCGGGCGTTCCAATATGCTTCCTCGTCCCCCTGATACCGCCCGTCTGTATCAACCCATACTCATTCATCCCCCGCGCCCAACCATCCTCAATCATATCTTGAAGCTCAAGTACGGACGGCATCCGTCCCTTGAGCCTTTCGAGAGGATTTGGGTTGAGATCCATGAGATAAGTTATCAGCATCTGAATATTGCGATAGCCGCAGAAATGATTGCCTTCACCTTTGAGTTTGCCTACATAGCGGACACTGGGATGGCACAAGCAGGCTCTTGCTACGGAATCGTCGCGTTCTAGCAGGGAAAGGAGAGCTGGCACGATAGTGGGTGCGGCTTCGGCTGACTTTTGATCTTCGCGTCCAAGCTTTTCGTATAGCCAGCTGGGCATGCGGGTTTCGAAGGCGTGCTTTCCGAGTTCTTTCTTCTAGAGGTAGTGTCAGAATGGGCGACAACTCTTAGAAATAGAATGAATGCTTCGGGTTGTTGAGATAAGCATGGACTGTATTCGCCGTGAAGACCTGACAACGGAGGCTTATATGGACCATAATTGGAAAGGAGACATAGTACCCCTAGACGGCAGACTTGCACTGGCATTCTATTTGCTGGAATGTGCACCCCGCCACTGGGTTCATTTTTCGAAAAGTACTTGAGGAGGTTCACACTTGGTTTGGACGGTTCCTGAGCAGGAGCATGTGACTTCATTGTCCGGTTCTTGTTGTTGAGGAAGGCGAATCTTCCCCTTGTCTTACGATGCAATGCCCATCGCGCGGGAGGTGGACCGCATTCATCAGCCACCCACTGATGGTAGAGGTTTTGACCAATTGCAGTAAAGTTGGCGGAGGATCATCAGTGCATGCTTTTTAGTGTGTTAGCATACCGGGCACCACGGCTGTCGATCCAGCGCCATCGTCGACGCCATAGCCAATCATTGATCTCCGTGAAAGACCTAAAATAGATCGCAATTTCGGGAAGCAAGCTTTGTTCAAGCTTTCGCTCCCGAAGCTTGGTTTCGATTGGCAGACCCTGATTTTGGTGGTATCATCCTGGTAACATAAGATTAGCAGGCTTTCGGACTCCTGAATCTTGTCATATAAAGTCGCATCGCGTCCTTAGGGAAGCGGCGTGGAATTCATCGTGTTGAAACTTCTTCATCTTCTCATATTTGATCATCGACGTACACCATCAGACATGGCGCAATCCGCAGGCATCATCGATAGCGAACCTCGGATTCAGAAGCCAATGCTCGCCCATTTCCGCGATAGATCTCCAGAGCATATCGATTTGAAGGATAAGGAGGTACGCGATCACAGCAGCAAGAACAAAGCCTTGTGTTGGTGGTGATATTGATCCTAATCTCAGACTTGCGCCAAGCCCGACACTGAGCCGGAGCCAACGCTCTGGATGAGAGGTGGTGGTGTGATTGGTGACTGGTATGTGTAAATGTACTCTTTATCGATTCACTCGTGAGACCTCGTTGCGGCCTGTCTTCCAGCTTCTCGAGGCTATTGAGCGATGTATTTCCTATGAATGCTGACTTACTGATATAGCATTGATGCCATTGTCTGCTTTGAATGTTGCAAAGGATGCTGCGACTGTTGTTGCTAGACTGGAAGGGAGGAGTTGGAGGTGGAGGAAGCCATCTAAGCAATGTATGCACTTGTGGGGCCACTATTGAATAAACAAACTTCGACACATCTAACGTCAACAACAAACGCACGCTACAATTCTTCCACCTATCATTGCAGTTGATCTGATCCAATGATACGTTCTTTGGTGGCCGATGTAATGACTCCTGATTATCCTAGCCTGGAGCGTATCGAGTTTCGCACCGAGCAGTCCATTAGTCAGTATCGGTCAGGATGTCAATCTCGGCCATTCTGAATTAACGTCCTCACTTGCGCGCTATAAGAACCATCTGTCGCCACGTGGCAGCCTGTGACAAGAGGTTGCGGCTATTCGAAAACTTTGACACAGATCCACAACTTCGAAATTCAACGCTTGAATGCGTTACGCGATCAAGCGGTAGGAAATACACGCATCCACTGTTTTGAGCTACACTTTTAGAGGAGATCAGAATAGATAACGGTAAATGCGTTCTAATCTCCTCGACGAATTTCCTCGATTAGTCCATGTTCCTGCGTGATGATGCCTCATGCTTTGATTTCCTTGTCCCATAGATGTCCATCCGAAGGCGATATTTTCCTGCGAGAAGACTGTGAATCTTGTTTTCATCGTTCTTTGTGATGATGCATTGTCCCTGGATCCAATGGCTTGCCGGTCTTCACATCGCCATATATGCCACGCCAGCTGCATTAGCCACACCGTAAGCTTCTCCATCGGCATGACTTGTCCAGCGCTGACCGAGTACCAGCTTGGTCAAGCGCAGCATGTACATCTTCGTTCCCGGTGCCACCGAGACGCAACAAGCTGTTCTCACCAAAGCTTTTGGCGATGCAATATTCCTAGCGAAGAACGCATTGCGCCCGCCGCAACACATCAGTGAAACTCAGCAGCTCGAAATCCTCAATAAGTACTTCCCACTGCAAGATCGCAATACGGTCGAAAGAATTTTCAATAGTATCATCGGCTATAATCCTGATGCCGGTTCTGCAGCGTTCGGCCAACTGGTCATCGATGCGACTGACACGGAAAATCGTTGTCCCCCAACTGGCTCCTTCAATTTCTTGGTCCTCGAGGGAACGACCATCGCCGTGTGTCCGGATTTCTGGACCTACATCGGCAATTTCCCGCCGCGAGAGTGTTCTGACCTCCCCGAGGATATCATGTCTTGGCGGATGACCTTCCCGGGGGATTCGATATTCCATATGCTCATAGCTTACGTCGGCAGAGAAGCAGTAGCAGGGCACAGCCTTGTTAATTATGGAGTCGCAAGAGACCCGAAAACGGACGCTACCTACACCGGCGCTGCGAATGCTTTCTTCATTAGATTCTTTGCGCCGGATAAAGCGAAGCTCAGCGTCACGAACTATGATTGGTATGCTCTGGTGAGTCTCTCTCCTATTCGAGAATCATCGGTGTTGTGATCTCTGGTTGATTGGTGAGTAGGAGCTTTATTGGACTGGGAAGTGTAGCAGAGACTTTCGACATCCTCTGAACGAGATCGAGAACGTAAGCGGGCAATGCAACGGTGAGCATTGCAAGCCCGATACCCCGATACCTTCGGGCATGGGGTCAATATGAGTTTGGCATGGCGTATGATCGAACGACTAGCATTGTTACTGCGAAAGGGACGAACTGCTCCGAACCTCATCAGCACACATTGGCTACAGGTCGGGTCGTCAGAGATGCGTCTCTCGCATAAGTGGTAGCACCGAGATATAGGATGAGCCTGTCACCAACGGGTAATGTATCCGTGAGGGATCCGCAACCAATAAAAATATCTGGCTCCAGTCTTGAGACTGCCGTCCGATCAATAGTCGCTAAGAGCCTCTATGAAGTACTACCACAGTATAAAGTTTGGTTCTCCGATAATGTTATGTGTACAAGAGCATTAGCCCGATCGATAAGCTTTGCAGGTCGAATTTGAGGGCTGCGTGATGAAGGTTCCGGCCGTGCTTTAGTAGTCATGGCTAGCAGTATGTACGTCTCGCAGATATCACGATTTTTGGCCTTCGAATATCCAGTCATAATATCTGGCATCTTTTCCAGATCTCTAGATAGCCTGAGTCTAAAAATTCACAGGCAGGGTAGATGATGAAGGAGAGCGAAAATCGTGCGGTATGAGCTAAAATCCCCCAATAGCAATTACATTCGTCCAGATACCGCTGTCATAGTCCTTGTCATGATTCTTAACCACTTTAGTAATAATATTGATACTATCGTGTTTTACGATTCAGGACGCCTTCCCATGAAGCACCGTCAACTTGGTACGCTTGAGTCGCGCCATCATTTGTGATTGGTACGGTCCGAGATAGAACGTAATAGTGATCCCCTGAGGGATAGGTCTGTCGACATAAATACCTTTCATTGGTTGTGGCCTTCGTGGACTATTCTCGTTGACTCCATAATTTGCATGAAAATTGACCATTTTAGCGCCTTGGCTGTCGAGAAACTCATTCCAACTGAACCGAGTCTTCCTATAATTCATCAACCGCTTCATCATGTCGCTCCCATATGACTACAAGTCTAACAAGACCGCCTATATCGTTTATACTCTCGTAAAAGATAGAAAACAAAACCGCGCGTCGATGTTTCTGTTGCATTTAGCGTATTCAGGACTCATGCGAAACCTTGGCAGTAAACACAGAAATTTCCCCCCCCATTTTGTGTGAAACTACACAATCATTAAATATCGATTAATCGTAGGTGGAGACTAGGTGATAATTTATAACGTAAGAGGGAAAACTAAGTGCCTTAAGGTTATATATAGCTCTAATTATAATAGACAGGACGTTATAGACCGAAAATACTAAAATAGATAATTATTTTACAGGTTCGCATACAATAAAACTCTAAGAAAGGGGGGGGGGAAATATTTGTTTTCAGTGCCAAGGTTTCGCATGAGTCCTGAATACGCTAAATGGTAGGTTCTGTTGCTTCCAGCTCCGGAGATTTTTCTGGCACATCTTTCCCCACCCCTTTATCTAGCGACAGTCCCATCTTCAAGTCTGAACAAGAGAAGTAATGTTTCAGAGGACGTTCGGTGCATTAACCATCTCGGCTCACGACCATGGGCCAAGCTGCTGCTGCCAAGTTCTAGGTATATACGAGCATTGAATCTCTTCCGCGGTCCCGAACCAAGCAGCACTGCACTGACAAGCTGATGTGCCAAGTGTTACATTCGTATGCGCGAAACGGTCGTAGCAGTGGCTGTGTACGTTTCTTCATACAACTGATGCCATGCGAGACCTCGTGCGGCTCCGTCGCATGATGGCACCCGCCAGCCCGGAAGATTCAACATGCGCAACAAAGCTGCAATATCAGCTATGTGTCCTCGCACCGTGCTTATGTCTTCACAACTCGGCCCTGCCAAGTCCTGTTCACCGTTTTGTCTCGTGTTGACAAATCGGCGCCTACTATGCCGAAGTACGGAAGACAGTTTGATGCAGGATGTGATGTTTTGGTCCCAATACCCGATAAAGCGCGTTGAAGCATACCTGTTGGGATGTTTCATGTGCAAACGAGCGGGATCTCATCTTATATCAGTTGTCGGATTTCCAGTCAGAAGATGTCCAAGTCTTGTTTGTCTTCCTATGTCCAGCAAGATTTAAAACTGTTTTCTTCAGCCAGTTCAACAACTATTGCTTTCCAACATGAAATTCTCTTACCAAATCCACTTCGTTCTCACGGCCCTTTTCTCCTCGACCAATCTCGCACTTACAATCCCACCGAGCGCAGTCCTCTCAGATCCAGCGGCTCCATCCGCCAGTCTTCAGGCGGCAACACAACTTGACGCAACCGGTCCCCGCAACACCGTCTGTACACCCAGTTCGCAAATCATCGGCCCCGACTTCGCCAGTTGCGCTATCGCCCTTCGTGGCCTCCCTTCTACTGCAGAGGTGGGCGTCTTCTCCAACACTGCTGCTGGAGCTTTCCAAATCCCAACCTTTTCGCGGTGGAAGAATTGCGAAGTGCTCATCGAGCCAAGATATCCGAATTCGAATGTACAGAGCAGCTGGTTGGAAATTGGCCTCGCAGTAGTCGAGCTAAATCAAGCCTGTCTGGGTCGAGACAGCTCCACTCTAGGGTCAGGGGTTACGTACACTGGATTGACGAACGGTATCAAGGTGTCTATACGGACGAATGGGGCCAGGACGCTGCAGGCGAATGTGACGGACCCGGCAGCTACCTCCTGAGTCGATCTGTTGATTTTGTCTCACATGTCTAGAAGAGCACCGTCAAGGTCTAGGACGCCTTCGTTAGAACTTGAGTCTACGACCTTTTGATGGTGCAATAATACCCTGTATACTTGAAATATCTAGGAGCGAGCAAGGATAAGCCAGGTATCTTATGTCAAGTAAGAATCATTTTACACCTCCGCGTGTGAGGGAATCTGGATCTACTCTGCTACACGTACACTTGACAAAGGAAAGAAAGCTAGGGTTTTTACAATTGTTCTGCGCTGGGGCTGTAGCGTACCTTTCGTTTCTTCAAAGCCAAGACTCATCTCGATGAATGAATAGACGAGGTGTCTCCTTGTTCTCTGAGGCGCAGCAAAATTCGCTTTGTATAACAAATATAGGTCTCTTTGTTGTGCAAAAGGCCATGAGCTTGTTCGTTCCGTCGTCCATGCTAAGCCTTGCCTTTGTAGCCTCGAACGGGGAACCGAGTCTTCGTGTTATATAAGCCAGCTCCAGATCGGCTGTTCTATGTGTCTACATTTGATTTTATATCTACATCTGATTCACAAGATTTTCTGATAATTATTCAAGCTATCTACAACAAGTCTATCCAGTAACCATTCGCCTTTATAGATTCATATTCAAGGAATTACCAATCGACTGAAAATGCCACGACAAACCCGCAACTCCATGTTTGGCCGAGGTAGCCTTCCATCCCAAAACGGGACAAACCACCCCTCAGCACAGATCGAGATGCTCCCAATAGTCTTCCCACGGAAATCCTCCGTCGTTGCTAGATCCCAAGCCGAACGAATAGATGAAGAGCCCGAGGACAACGTCTGCCACATCTGCATGCAGGAATACCACACTGGACCCGAGCCAGAAACCGCCGTCACCCTCCTCTGCGGCCACCGCTTCGGCATCTCCTGCCTCCACCAGTGGACGCAAGTTCCTGAACGCAACCACCCTTGTCCATTCTGCAACCGAGATTTCTACCCCGACGTCGTCCCAGCGGCGAGAGAGGAGCGACAGCCGGCGCAGGCACCGCCGCCACCGCCATATAGCCTTGAACGGATCCTGCGAGCCCCCGAGTTGCTACAGCAGCGTCCTGGGGAGGCCCACGTCATCCTTCAGGCCTTCGCCTGCGAAGGAAGACAGGGCGATAACGATCTCTTTGTCATCATGGACGCGGAGGGTAATCGAATCATCATGGCACCGACTTTCGCTCTTGCGGCGCTGCGTAGGACAGGCCACCATGATATGGCAGCTAGAGTTGAAAGGGAGCTTGGATTGAATCCGACTGGATATAGTCATTTCGCGGGATTTATAGGAAGCTGGGGCAAGGCTATACTGCTTTATTTGCTGGATACCGCGGAACTGTACCTTTTGCCGTGGATGTTCTTGCATTCAAACCCTTACATCCACGCTCTTGCCATCTGTTTGGGATGCCTCATAGTTTTATCATGGGTCGTATAGGAAATCATCAGAACGCAATAGCTGCGTTGGATGATTGATTTCGATTAAGGGCTTTGCCGAAGATATAGTCTTTAAGTTACTTCTTATACTGCAACTTGAAAATAGCTTTTATACTAGGCGCTGGGTCGCTTCTAATCTTATACAAATGATTGCAATGTAGCTCCCTATAGCGACACCGAGTGGGCCTAATAATGCCTTGAAGACCGTGTAAATCTGAACATATATTATATTAACGATTATAAACCCGACTTAGCTGCGACTGCCGCGGCTAGGCACTAAGAAGTGACCGAGGTGCTCCTCGAGCACAGTGCATGGCCGAATGACAGGGGCGCGCTGGTGCTAGGAGCCGTAGTAGGAGAGCAAGCAATGTTTAGGTTTTCGCTGCAAAAGGTGCAGATAACAATGAGTTCGGTATGGAAGATGGATTAGAAAAGGGGGAGGTGGAAAATATAAGAGGGTTACTACACAAAGTAGTCGCAGTACATATACTAGTAGAGAAAGGTGCTAGGTCTAATTCAATAGACACGTTGGGGAAGATAGCTTTGTGACTAGTAGCAGCGACGATAGACGAGAGGATGGTGTATTTGCCAAATCTTCCGATTAGCGGAAAGACATAGGGAGCTACACGGAAGCTTTGCGTAGAATCGCCACGGCCACCGTTCATAATTATAACCTCTGCCTTACCAGGGATCTCTCCCGATGTACCGACCCTTACCGACTGGAATTCAATCGGGATATAGCAAGCAGCGGTTTCCTCTTCTTGTGAAGTTCACAATACCGGAGGTAGTGATATAAAAAAAGCCGACGAAAGCGCCACAGGCCTACGAGCGGACTAGGGAGACTGTGACTTTGTTTGGAATAGAAAATACTCTGTTAAAAGGGCAACATGACATGAAGACCTGTTTAGCGCTGACTGTATGTGAGTTCATTAGTTGTGAACTAGGCGTTGGCTCAGATGATGTTTATACAAGGGTTGGTTCTCTCTGACCGTCGTATTTATGTCGCATGAAGAGTTCGTAGCACAGGGCCGATCATTTAAAACCGGTTTGTGAAAGTGGAGGAAGGTTGAGCGTCGACTGTTACTCGATAGTCCTCTTGTCCAAAACGTCCCTCGCAATTTTAAGTCTATCGGTGAATCTGAAAAGCGTAAGTTCTGCCGGTCGAAGCAGCAAGTGAGGGCAAACGAACTTGTGTCCCTCTCGGGAATACCCTTTTAAATGCGCTTCGCCAACATCACCCACAAGATTGTCGTAGGTGGTCTCTGGCTTTTGCCTGTAGAAGTTGCACAGGATCTCTGTCACCCCATCTGCAAGATTCAAGCGCGGAAACTCCCTAACGATAGCATCCCATTCGTCCCAACCCAGCTGGCCGTGGGTTCCATCCGGACCCACAAAATCAGCCGAGATGCCTCTCGCGCAGAATTCGACCTCGACTGCTTTGAATCGATTGATGCTGGGCATGCTGTGCAGGGCAACGGCATCCCAGACAAGCTGGACACGATGCCGATCCCAGCTCGGGGCTTCGCGGCTGAGGAAGTCCCGCGAGGCGTCAGCACCATCGACTTCGAAACGCTTGTCCTTGGAGACGAGGCGGCCGGTCTGATCCCATCCCATGTCGTGGAGTATGGCGCTTATAGCATGAGCTTCCAAGTCGCGACTGGAGCACTTTGGATCTTTGGAAGCGAGGCAGAAGCCGAAGAGGAATGAACGCATGATATGATTGAAGCCCATCTCGTTCAGGTGGTCTTTGGCGAAAGCGATGGCGGCGTCAATCAGCGGCGTGTCCGGTACCGTGATACCTGCAAGGACTCTGGTAGGGATCTTTGACGACATCTTCCATATGGCTACTGCAAGGATTGAGTTGATTTTCTTTGGGGTAATATGTTGCAGTCGGTTTGTTTTGGAGCGTGATTGAAGAGACCTTTTGTGTAATGCAAGATATGGCTGCCTAACATGCGGTATCATCACGTAAGGCTCGTACTTGTTGAATAGTAATGATGTCAATGAGTCATCTGCACGTGATTTAGGTGTAGTGTAATAGTATTATAATAACTAATGGATAGATATAGCTATATAGAATAGAATAACCATTATAAGAAATCTCTACTAGTCTACTAAGGCCCCCTAACTAGTCCTAGTTAGTAACTACTAAGGTTAACCTAGCCTAATTTCTAATACTCCCTCTTAGATTAGTAGTAATAAGGTAGTCTACCTATTATTAACTACTATATCTAAATACCCTTATACTTTACTTAGAGCTAGTCCTAATTATTATCTAGCTAGGCTAAAGTTAATAGGGCTAATAGGCTTTATTAGTAGATTAGTATATTAGTCTTTAATATTAACTTATTAGAGATAGATTTCTTTAGTTTTAAAAATAAGTTAATATATTAAATAATATCTTATTTAGATATATTTTATAGTAGTATAATTAATTAGGTTAGTAGTTAATTTTATAGCTACCTAGTTATTAATATTTAGGAGTACTAGTACTACTCCCTTATTATACCCTAGCTCTTTAAGTATAAGGCCTAGATATAAAGCTTCTTTATATACCTCTATTATAGTAATATATTTAGACTTATATATAGATATTACTACTAGCTTTTATAATTTAAATTACTAGGTAATAGGGCTATTAAATAGTTTATAGATATACGCCCTAATAAAATAAGATATCTTATAATTATTATAGTATAACGCGTTAGTAAAACCTTCTAGGCTATTATTATTACCTAGTTAATAGATAAGGCTATTATTAACTATTCTTGATAGATAATATAATACCCTTTTTACCGTATTTATATATTATAAAGTAGGGTTATTAAGTAAATAACTTAGATTACTAATAGTATATATAATATCTAGCCTAGTTATAATACTTAGCTAATTAAATACTCTTATAAGGGACTAATAAGCCTCCCTTTTAGATAAGGAGGTTATATAACTATTAAGAGTAATAGTAATATTAACCTATTTTATAAGCGACTTAGCTAGTAAATATTTTTTTATACCTAGTTATTTTAATAATTAGTTAATATATTTTATTTAGTTAATCTAAATAGAATAGTTATCTAGATTTCTAATAATATTTATTCTTAAATAGTCTTTTAAGTCTCCTATATATTTAAAGTTAAACCTCTTATTAAGTTCCTTCTTTATCTAGGTAATTAGGTCCTAATTATATATTATAAATAGTAAGTTATTAATATATACTATAATAATAACTTTTATAATAGTATTAATAAATATATAATAATTATACTTAAGGTATTTAAAATTAAGAGACTTAAGTACCTTATAAAGGGTTTTATACTATTTATAAGAAGCTTATTTAAGGTTATATAGAGCTTTATTTAGTTTATAAGTATATCCTTATTTACTATTAATAAAGCGGTAAGGTTACTCTACCTAGATTTCTTCTTAAATAAGTAATTCTAAGAAGGCCGTAATAATATCTAAATACTTAATAACTAGCCTATATTTAGCTATTAGGGCTAGGAGGAGTTACTATAATAATACCTTTAGGGTTAATAAGAATATCTTATTAAAATTAATCCCCTTAATTTAATAGAAGCCTTTAACTACTTACTATACTTTATATTAGCTAATTTCGCCTATTAGCCTATATTTATAAGATAAGACCTACCTACCTAATAAGATATATACTTTACAAGGTAATTAATATAGTTCTTACTATATTATCTACTTATTATAATTAGCTAATTCTTCTTTAGTAGTAGCGAGCCATTTATCTTTATTAGGTCTACTAAGAGCTACGTCTATTAACGTTAGGTAGGGATACTCCTTAATACTAGTAATAACGCGGGTAAGTATAGCTCTAAACCTATTAGGGTTATTAGAAGATTTTATACCCCTCTTATTTATCTAGCTATAGTTAATCTAGGGTTTATTACGAATAGAACGACGTGATATATTAGGAATAATTCTCTAAGATTTATTATTTCAAGTTAATTATTTATTAATAATAGCTAATAGTATTATAGTAGTAATTTAGCGTATTAAACTATCCTAACTATTCTAATATTAATTAGTTAGTAATTCCGACTCCGCTTAGCTATTTTTAGTAGTCTAATTATTTAACTTATTCTAATTTAATTTAAGTGGATTATCCTAATCACGTCTATTTAAACTAGTAGGCCTACTTATATTATTAATTAGGCCTAATATTAATTAGCTAGATAGAAAAGTTATTACTAATCTATTACTAGTATTACTAGTATTATTAGTATTTTTAGTATTATTTAATACTCCCTTAACACCCTATTAATTAGGGGTAGTTACTCTCTCTAAGGCCTAATTACTACTATCTAATTAGTTAGCCTAGAGCTAGCCTAGGAGGTCTACTATATTATTATTATTACTAGAGTCTCCCTCTATTAGGAGCTTATTATTATCTATTAATAATATAGCGGCCCTCTTATTAAATATTATATATACTAATTAAGTAATACGTTATCCCTTAATATCTTATACGCGGTAGATACTCTTACTATTATAACTAAGGAAGTAATATTTAATAGCTTTATTATCTAGTTTCTTCTTATTTAGTAATATATTAAATAAGTAGTACTAATATCTAAATAGCTTTAAGTATATTAATTAAGGTTTATAGCTATACTATTTCTTAAAGGGGGACTTCCTATCCTTACTAGATATAAGGTTCTTAATATAATTAATATAGTAGATAGCCTTACCCTAGAACTCTTATAGTAGTTCGGCGTTAATAAGAACTATTCTAACTTTACTAAATAGTATCTAGTTCTTTTATTTAGCGATCCTATTTTAATAAGGGTTATAAGGAGCTAATAAGGTAATAAATATCTTATATTCCTAGAAGATTTATTAATATTTACGGCCCTAGACTAGTTTATTATTACTTCGAATAAAGGCTGTTTTATACCCCTAGTTATTCTAATATTTTATTTAGAACTCGAGTTTTTATAGTAACTCTACCTAACTAGTTATATAATCTATTTAAGTAAACCCTATTACTTTATATATAGATACTATTATATTAGTATACCCCTTAAGGGTAGTTATATAACTTACTAATACTAGGTTAATATACTAGTATTAGCTAGGGATAGTAACTCTAGCTATTAGTATATATAAGGGTATTTAAGTAATTTTCCCTAATATATAACTCTTATATAGTTCTTATTTCTCGTACTTTTATAGGTAATTAGTAGCCTTATAATTAATATTAATAGCACGTACTATAACCTTTATAACTTTTATACTAATATATCTATATCTCTTATACTATTAGGTCTAAGATATATTATTCTTAGCTAGGACTATTAATTTAAGCTAGAATACCCTTATCTAGTTAATTTATATAGTATCTAGCTAGTATATACAGTTATATAAGAAGGCTTATAATACCTCCTCACCTTATTTATTATAGAATATATTCTTCCCTCCGCTACTAGTATATATATAGCCTTATAAGTCTAGTTATATAATAGATAGAAGGTTATATTTAATATTTAGTATATAGTAAATATTAGTTAGTAAGAATTTACTAATCTTATTATTAATAATTACTAGGATTAGTACTATTCTAATCCCTTTAATAGTTACTAGTTTACCCCTAGTTAGTCCTAATATAGTATAGTTCTAGACTAGTAAATAGTTAGTAAACTTAGATTAGTCCTAGAAGATATACTCTTAGTCCCCTAAGTTAATAATAATCTTATAGGACTTATTATTTTATTATAAGCTATACCTAAAGCGAGTAGTATAGGATTTATCCTATTTTTATTTATCTAGGTTTTATCTACTTTATTAATAACTAGGACCTCTATTTTAATACTATTATTTATTTTATACTTCTAGATCCTTCTTTATTTTAGGAATAAAACCTTCTAGTCCTAGCTTTAAATTAATATACTAGTAGTCTTTTATATTATACTAGTAGTTATAGAATATATATTTATTATTATTACTAGGCTTATTTTAATATTAGCCTTATTTTAGCTATTTACTAAAATTACTAGCGTATACCTTAGATTCTTTAGTCTTTAAAGGTATAAACCTATTAACTAATAATATAGTAATATACTTAAAATCTTATAACTCCCCCCTAGATTAAGTAATCTTAGTAAGGGTATAGACCGCTTCCTTTATCTCTTCTAGTAGGCCCCTCTTAAAGACCGCTATCTAGAAATCTATTTCTAGCGGACTATTTATTTATAGAAGCTTATATATATACTCCTTAGATTTAGTAAGGTAGGTATAAAGGTCTTTAAATTAATTTAAGTAAAGCTTATATAAGGTGAAGTATATTACTTTCTTAGTAGTATAAGAGTCTATCTTATATAATAACTTTAATTTAACTTATATTTCTTTTACTATTATCTAAGTCTTAATTATATTATAAGCTAATAGTAATATAATAAGATAGATAGTAGTAAGTACTTACTCCTCTAGATTAATATACTTTTCCTATTTTTCCTTATCTATCTTCTTAATAGGTAGTTTTACTCCTCTAGTAGTAGGTAAGTTAGGGTTAGTTAGTAGTTTATATTCTAGTCTTATAACCCTAAATACGCTGTTAACTATAAGTAATACACGTATAATAATTTCCTATAGTTTATAATTCTTAGTACCTTTTAACTTCTAAATTTTATAATAGTTAGATATAATAGTACCTATTATAAATAGTTCTAGGAATATTTCTTTTAAAGTAATACTAAGTCTTAGTAAAAAGCTTACTATATAATTTATATAGTTCCTAGGTTACGTAGAACCTAGGCTTATAACCTATTAAATAGTAATAATATTAATAAGTTATTTATATATAATTTAGGTATAGTATAATAGTATTATAATAACTAATAGATAGATATAACTATATAGAATAGAATAACCATTATAAGAAATCTCTACTAGTCTACTAAGGCCCCCTAACTAGTCCTAGTTAGTAACTACTAAGGTTAACCTAGCCTAATTTCTAATAGTACTAAGTATCCTTAGCGTATCTTTAATATATAGAAGCTTATACTATATTTAATTTTTATATATAAAATTACTTATAAGATATAAAAGGTCTTTATAGTACTAGTATACTTACTTAAGGTAATTTAATATAATATTACAATCGTATTATATAAGTGACAAATCGTCTTCATCATCTATATAACTTGAGAACGTTGATATTATTACTCTTCTTGGTAAAATAACTGATAACGATATCGTGTACAGCTTCGTCTTAGGGATAGCGCCCTCATTAGAACCCCAAAACATTAGTGATACCCTTCCCACCGTCTAGGGCATCGGCTTCCTTCCGTTACACATCTGCTCTAAATTTCTTGAATGCCGCCTCAATCCTCGCCCTGCTTTCAGGATCGCTACTGATAGTGCGAGTTGCAGAGCCACTGTCTGTGAGTAGCCCAGTTTCACCACCTACGAATAGACCGCCAGCGCCGAAGAAAAAGTAGGTGGCGACATCGCCGAGGAGGACGGCTTGAGTAGTGGACTATTGTTTGAAATAGCTTCTGTAGAGGTATCAAATGTTAATACGTATGTACTCAGCCTTAGAGTGTATACTCGGATGATGGAATGGTTGATGTAGTGAGAATCCTGGAAATTCGCAAGAATGACAACGCATCGAACGATCGACGAATTACTCACTCACACGATCTGACACTTCGCAATCGCAGATTCTTGGGCATCATCACTCCACAACATCATCTATCACCAAATTCATCTAATTTCCCACGTACAGGTACCATAATCAGTGCCCGAAATGCCTCTACTTCAGGCCGGCTTTATACCGTTAATTCAGCTTCCTTTCGTACAATCTGAATGCTTTAAGGAAATCCAGATTCCTGTATATGGCCCCTGCTGTTTCCTTTCATATAGCTTCAAGGTAGATAAAGCCTGTAGGGCCTTGGAAATCTTAATGGGACTTGAATCTCACCGCTGACAGTATTTCTGACGTGCTTCCAGTATATCCCCTTTTAACCGACTGATCATGTTGATGATAATAAACCTGAGATAAGGAAGCCTCATCTACCCATTTTGGAGCGACACATCGAGCTAGGGTTGGATTCATCGCGATACCTGTCCCGTAGGGCCTTGCGATCCTTCTTGCTAGTATATTTATCTGGTTAGTGGACCAAATCCATAATAGCATCCCTAGTGCAACCCTTCGTTTTAGTTCGGTGTTGAGCGCCAAGATTACCTACGTAAAAGGTCACGTATTATCTTCAACTTCACTTTCATTCTACATCGTAACTGCAAGTAACCTTCTAATTACCATGCAGAACGGTTGCTCGCCGAGCAAATATCGATTTGTCGCCGTTGCAGCTCTGCTTTTACTGCTCGTCTGGCATTTCGCTCGATTCATAAAAGTATCAATCGCCTCCCTTCCTCCCAAGCAAGCTGTAGACGTAGATTTTGCACCCGACTCCGCTATAGATTCCACTCTGCGCCTCACGACTCCCGATTCAGCGACGTACGCCCTCCCGTCCACCGACCAGCAAAGACTCATAGATTTCATTTTCCCCAAGAAGGTCTAGCAAAGCTGGAAAGACGACTCGGAGGATCCGACTGGACGAACCGCAGGATTCCCCCACCAACGGTATACAGTAAACCCTGATTTCCGGTATGAGCGCATTACAGAATCAAACAGCGAGACCTATATCCGCAACCGTTTCCCTTTGGAAATCTCAAAACTCTTCTCCGACATTTCCGATCCCATTCTCCGCGCCGACCTGCTGAGATATCTCATACTCTACGCAGACGGCGGGGTCTGGTCGGACGTCGACACCCGTCCGATGCAGGCTGTCTCGAAGTGGATCCTGAGGAGTATGCCAATCGGACCAATCTCGTTGTGGGCATCGAGAACGACCACAAAGGTGACGTGATCTGGTCCGGTGTGCCCTACACCGTGTAGCTTGCGCAATATGCCGTCCTGGCCAAACCTAGGCACGTTGCCATGGCGAGGTTGATAGAGCGTGTATGTAGTAAGCTGCGAGAAATACTGGATGCCAAAGATGCAATAAACGACGCAGTTGGGTCTGATCCGGAAAATCAGAATGATGGGATGAGGGAACGAGGCTCGGCCCAGGAACTTCACTTGAGTTTCGAACAGGTCATGAGCACGACCGGACCTTTCCCTTACACTGCGGTGCTGATAGAATACTTTTCTGAGCAGACATAAGAAGAGTACATAGGACGCCAGTTGACGGCACTCAGCGAGCCGAAACTCATCGGAGATGTTTTGGTACTTCCTCTTAACTCTTTTGGTTGGATGCCGCAGTTACACACCGTGGAAGAGAGCGATCCACTCGTGAAGGTTGTCCATCTTTTTATTGGCTCGTGGAGGGCTGGTCATCCTCGATGAGACCTTTCGTAGAAAGGAGAAGCAGTGGAAATAATACACCATCAGAAAGAAGACGGTTCTTTCATCTTGCAAGCTCGGAACAGGATCAGGTTCCCTGACGACGACGCGCTGATGGAGCCCTTGCACCGATCTGCAAGATTACTTGATAGAAGATCAGGGTGCCAGTGGAAATTGCACGGCGGTGACGCTTCCAAAACAACCCGTTTCAAGTCTTACAGACATATAAATCAAGTACCTACTAAATAGTTATATCTTCTTCTTCTTTGTTGTTACGAATGGTGCTTGCTGTTGCTATTTACATACAGTACTTGGGGACAAGTGGCATGAAGCTGGCGCATGCGGACTTATCTGAGCGAGCGAGGTTGTGGCTGGGTAAAATTAGAGGATGAAGGATTGAGGTCAGTCCGGTCTGAGTGCTAGGAAGAGGGAGGGTTGGAGATGGGGATGAGGGAGGGGGAATAGGGGTAGGGGGATGTGAGTGAGTATGTAGATGCTGCACATCTAAGTGTATGTGCCAGGTACTAAGATAACGTAGATGAGGAGGTATATAGGGGGGCCGCAGCAGCGTATTAATATCTTGTGTTCTTCTTGCCAAAATACAATATGTCATCCCAAACCTCCTTTTCCACTCCTTCTACTCCCCCCTCCTCGCATCCTCTCTTCCCAATTCAACCTTCCCTTCTTTCAACTTCTCCACTCATTTCAGTACTACTCGAGCAACATAACCCCTTTCTTCCCATCAACACTGCTCCTTTCTTTCGATGCAAGCTTCAAATATTAGTTGGCGTGAGAAAAGGGTTGGAAGACTTGAATCCTCTTACATGGGCTATGACGCCCGCAAAAGGATACACCAATAAAGTGCATGTATACCCCTACAGCTCCCCTTTCTTAAGAGGACGCGCCCCCGCGTCCGTTTACCCCTAGTCTTAACTGGTTATATAATCAAGATCTTTTAGGCTTATACGTAGAGATGACGAGGCTATTTAACTATATTATACCACCGAGAAAGTCGTAGCGAAAACGGGGCGTAGGAGGGCGCATTCTCCTAATTCTATTTATTTTTACCGAGGCCTATTGAACTAATCGGTTTCACGGATCATGATGGAATATTTCCGCTGATGGCCCCGCCTTCGGCTCCAGAAAAGGGTTAGAAGACTTGAATCCTCTTGCATGGGCTATGACGCCCGTAAAAGGATACACCAATAAAGTGCATATATACCCCCACAGCGTGATTATAAAATCTCCGGCGTGCGCACAGACCACATTTAGGGCTCCCGCGTGCTGCGCCGCTGCACTGCCACCGCCAGTGCGCCCCCCTTGCTGAAGAATAGAAAACAACTCTCTGTATCTATTGATCTCTGTGTGGCACCAACAACCAGACAACAATTTACGAGGATTTGGGATGCTCTGTTTCATTGTAGGCAGTGAGAAGGCGTAGCCGGTACGTTTCAAAGCGACTCTAGACATAGTTACAGTGAGGTGGACATGTAGAGGAGTGGCTGTATTACCAAATCACATGCTGTTGGCACATCCCGAGAAAGAGAAGCTGCCTTTGTTGGGGGCTACATGTTGCAGATTAATTGATTTGGGGGGGGGGGCGCGGAAAATGATGTCCCACAGCTTCCTTGGAGTTACATAGTAGGTAGCCCTGCATGGACCTTAACAGTGGTTGCATTCCAACGGGGACTTCAAAGAGGTCGCACGATGCGGTGTCTATTGACAAATAGACTGAGCCTAGATACTAAGATACTAAGGCAGAAAAGAAAAGTTTGCTCAATTGGCGCCTAGCTGAGCGGCAGAATGATTCCACAGATCCGAAACATCATACTCTGGGAGCGCATCAAACTCGCACTCCAGAAGGCGTCTGGTTATAATCACTACCTCCTTCTTGGCCTGCTCCTCCGAGATGCGAATTCCACCTTTGTTTTGTTCCCAGGTGATAGCTTCGATCATCACACCACTGCCGCTGCTGCCACCGTCGCTTGGCTTCACAACAAGGACGTAAAGTTCCTTGCCCGTCCCGCTTCGAGCAAGATGGATGGAGATGGTGCCACACTGCCTCTGATCCGTGGCCGAGACGCGCCATTTGTCGTCCTGATCCTGAGGCTCGAACCCGGCTTTGAGCTTCTCAAGGTCGGCGTTGCTGATCCTTAGACCCCACGGTGCTGTGGCAGGCTCCTGCATGGCGTGTACACGATCTGTACTTTGCGTGAGCATGGAAACGCCTAGTTGGTGTTCTGAAGTTGGCACGTACCTCTGAGTGCTGTAGGAACAGGTTCTGCTCGGAGTTGGTTGAGAGGGGAGAAAATAGAGGACGCAGTATGCAAAGTATCGTTCGTGCTGTGGGTTGCTTATTCGCAGAGGGCAGCTGAAGTCAAGCGGCACCATGTAACCCTAACCCTATATACTGATTGCCTTCCGGTTCCCGACCATGATGTAATATGGCACGGATAAGCCACGCTTCTCAGCTGGAACCTACATCCATACCTACTATAGGACCACCGTGCCGCAAGCTGAGGCTGTCGTACTTCTGACCCTCCAAGTCTTATGTGAGGACAGGGGCCAGTACTATTGCGACGAAGGAATAATGGTGGAGGACGAGGCATTCAGGTTGTGGTGCACTTTCGTCATGCTCCTGAAGGAAGGCATGTAGATCAGGAGCATCGGCCATACTGGACACCTTCTTGATTGACCGAGTCTCGGCGATTTGTCAAAAACACTTCTTCCCTGCTCTACATTGTTTCATTCCAATTAGCTGGTCATTTCTCACAACACTTGCTGGCCTAAGTAGTAACCACTGCTCAGGGTCTGCCTGCGGCAACCCCGTCCGAAGATTTCGAAGAGAGGAAAATACATCTTCACAACTGAGAGATTCTGAACGAGGCTGTGGATTCCTTGTTGCAGTTCAGCAGCAGGAAGCTTACTTGCAAAGTTCCTTCTCCACGTTAGATGAAACTCAGCCTTGCAGTATCAGCTTACTTGTAGGATTTGATTATGCCCGGCGGTTTCCGTTTTAACCTATACCTGTCAGTATTCCTTTATATTCCTACTGATATCATTCTCTCTAGCAATACGAGGCGAGAGCTACTAACAGGCCACTGCGGACCATCTGACTTGGAAGAGGAGTGACGCCGTGACACCGGACCGGTAACGGAAATGGCAAAATCATCGACATACGGAAATAAGGCTAACAGCATTGAGTGAAACTTGGAATGAGGCACATCACGCCTACCCTACTCCTCCCACTGCTACCGCTCACTAACATCTAACATCATAAGTCAAGTACTCCTATTTCTACCATCATCCCAACTCCTACATCATAAGAAAAGCACTCCTCTACCATCATCCCAACTCCTCTCAGCCCCCACGAGCCCTCACTGTGCCTCTGCCTCTGCCTCTGCCTTCCATACCAACACCAACACACAGGCCTTGGAGGCATCTGTAACATGCCTGCCTGTCTGTAGCATCCTCCTTCAGCTGGTTTTTATTTTGGTCTCATACTTGTCAGCTTGTTTGTAGGATCCGATTGTACGTAAAGGTTTCTTATACCACGTGTTAATACTATTCAAGGTAAGGTAACAATATATATATAAGAAGTTGTTGTTCCTGTTCTCTTAGATCTGCAACATCTACAACCGGCATATTAAACAATCTCACATATTTCACTTTTACAATCTACAACCCAAAACCATAAACTCACAAGCACTATTACAAGATGCACATCTCTTCTTTCTTCGTCTTCTTTAGTCTTCTTACATCGCTACTAAGCGGTGTTTTAGCCACCACTCTCTACCGAGGCGACGCACGCTCTGCCAAGACCATCAAAGATGCTGAAGGTTTCAAGGCCAAAGGTTTTTCCAAGCCGGAGGGCACCTTGTTTGAGCATGTGGAAGGATTATTGAAGCATCCCTCCAAGGACCCATTCATCTCTACCTCGGACGATATCGACGTCTCCAAGAAACATGCCGGAAACGGATACCTTTACACCCTCGACTCCACCAAAATCACCGAAACGATCCATGATGTTGCAGAAGAGTACGAAAAAGCAGGCAAGAAGTATTCACATTCCGAGGAAAAGGAATTCGCGGTCGAGCATTTGATCCCTTGGGCCGCCGTCACCAAAATCGAGAAGAAGAAGGACGGGGAGTGGAAGACCGTCAAGCCGCCGACCAAGCGAGCAATTGAATTTCCCGCCGAGGACGTCTTCGCGGCATGATCTGTTCAAGAAGGAAGGGAGAGGGTTTAGACAGGGGAGACAGGGGGCTTGGGGGGGGACAGGGGGTTTGGGGGGGGGGACAGGGAGACTCGTTGTACTGGGAAGCCTTGGTACTTTGTATAACATTGTTAAATAAGGCTGAGGCCTGACGGTAACAAATCGGACATGGGGATTCATGCGCTGGCGCAGCAAAGCTTGCAGACACTCCTTTAGGTTAGAAACAATACACACAGCTAGCTTTACCTTGGAATTCCTTGTTAAAGCATTCACACTCAGCTTTGGTAGCCTCCTACGAGATGAAGTGGAGAGACCAGTAGGCGGCAGTATAGGCTAGGTACTAGTGCTACTTTTTCTTAATAAGGCTACTCTTAGATAGTATCTTAATACTAGGTAGCAGTAAATTTAATAGACACGTTCGTAATAGTATAATATATAACTCTAGTATCTAGAAGCGATTATACTAATTACCTTTACTTTTAGTATATATAAGGAACTCTCTTACCTAGCTATCTATATACCCTTCTAATAAGGTAGTTCTACTTATACTTAAGTTAGAGTATATTATCCTCCTATCCTACTATATATTAAAGATAACTAACTCTCTAGTTATATAAGTTAATTAGAATTAGTTATTCTTTATTTATACTTACTTCTATAACTAGGCTTAATTAAAAAAGACTTACTCTTTAAATAGAGGTTTTTATACTTATACTTCTATAGTAAATTATTACTATAAGGCTATATATAGAGTTAAGCTTAATATAAGCTACTTTTATTAATAAGTCTTATAATAAATAAATATATATCTACTTAACTTTATATACTACTTTATATACCTTACTATTATTCTTCCTTATTATTAATATTACCTAGGAATAAAACCTTATTATTATTACTATTCTCTACTTTCCTCTATATATTTATAGTATATATAAGTAGAGATATTATTCCTACTTTACTATTATCTCTCCTAGATATAAATAGAATTACTTATTTACTATTAGATTATAAAAGATACTAAGGCCTTCTTTTTTAACTTAACTAATTTATATTAATAATAGCTAACTTATATTAATAATAATTAGTAGAATAAGTTAATCTAATATAAAATAATATTTAATTAAATCTACTTATTATTAATAGTATACTATTACTAATACTTAGTTTAAAAGAGTTAGTTATATATAACTATTAATTCTAAATTTATAATATTTAAATATAAATACTTTAATAATTAAAAATTTATCTTATAAAAATTAAATATATATATAAGTAGCTTACTATCTAATAGTTTAATTTATAAAGTAAAGTATTAAAGAGTATATTTAATAGAGTTTATAAGTAGGTACTAGTTATATAAATAAAGATAGTACTTCTTATAAAGAATTAATAATATAGTAATTATTAGAACTCTTATATATATATATTAAAATATACTTACCCCTTTAATATAAAATTAAATATATAGATATTAGTCTCCTTTATTATATAACTTAATATACTACTCTTATCTTTTAACTAGAAGTTATATAGATCTTTAAATATATAATTATAATACTTTATATAATATATCTAATTAATAGCTTAGTAGCTATAATTTAACTTTAAGAAGTAGTATTATTAAATAGCCTTAGAAATATATAAAGGCCTTTAGATATAAACTTTAAGTTTAATTATCTACTTAAACTATTAAATAATAGCTTTAAAGTATTTTAATAAGAGTAATTTAAATTAATTATATTAGTTTTAATTAGAATTTAATTTATAATTATTATATAATACTAACCTTATATAAGTAATAAGCTAGTTATAAGTAGTTTAAAAAGTTAGATAAATACTTAAAAGTATTTCTAAGTACTAAAAAATAGTTAGTTTAAAATAATTATACTTTTTTAAATATAGTAATTATCTTCTAGATTATTAGTTATTAAATATATTATACTTTTAAGAAATTAAAGTAATTATAAAGTTTAACTTTAAAAACTTTAATTTTTAAAATATCTATTAAAATTAGTAGCTAAGAATATATAAAGTATAATAATTAATCTAAGTAATAAATAACTTTAATAGTTAAAGTAAGCTTACTTCTTATTATCTTCTTATTATAATAGAATATATATATTTTTAAACCTTAAAGATCTTTTAAATCTCTTATCTAATATATTTATTACTTTATATCTCTATCTGATTACTTTTAATTTAATTTACTTATATAAATAATATTAAATTTATAGTATTCTCTATATACTACTTATATATATATACCTACTTATTATAATATTTTTTATATAAACTATATTATTTAATCTATTTATACTACTTAATTATATTAAAATTAGAAATATTAGTATAGTAGTATAAAACTTATAAAATATTTATATATATATATCCTTTAAGTTAATCTAATATTATCTTAATAATATAATAATTAGCTTAGAATCTATACTATTTTTAAATAATCTTAAGGGTTATTTTATCTAGTATTATAAATACTTCTAATATAAATATATTATTAAGAAGTTATAATTAAAAGATACTAAGATAATAGTAACTTAATTAAAAGTCTTACTAATTAGAAATTAAGTATACCTTATTAATAGAAAGATAGTATATAAGTATATCTATAAAAATCTAATATTTTAAAGTAGAAAAGAATTCTTATAAGTACTTTAAGTAATATAAAATACTTAGAGTAAAGTAAAAAATAATAATTTAAATTAAGTAATATAAAGATATTATATTAGTTATTTTTTATTTAAGATTTCTTAAAGTTTAAGTTTAAGTTAAGCTATTTCTTATAAAAAGACTTATAAATCTTTCTAATCTACTTATTAATTAATAAATCTAAAAATAGAGTCTAGATTTAATATCTATATAGAAAATAGATTATTAGAAAATACTTATAACCTCCTCTTTCTTCTCTCTATTAAAGGTAGATAAATTTATTAAGATTTATTAAAGTCTTAAAATCTCTAAATTATTTAAGTAAGCCTATTTACTTATAAGTAAGAATTCTACTTAAGTAATATATATTATACTAGAAGTACTTAAAAGTAATACTATAAGATTTTTCTACTTAACTAACTTCTAAGTACTTAAAGTACTTTAAGTATACTATAAGTTTTTATAAATATATTAAAAGATTAAGGAATTAGATATATTATAAGTAAAGTAGTTATTATAAATTATATTAAAATTAGAGCTTAACTTAATATCTCTATTTAATATAAATATTTTATAACTATTAATTATTTATATCTTTTTATACTTTTCCTCTATAAGAATTAATATTATTCCTTAAAAGTAAGAAAAATAATAATACTACTTAAAATATAATACTCTTCTTAAACTTAGTTCTAGTAATAAGAATAATATCTATTTCTTTACTTAATAAGATTTTTAGTATTTTAACTTATTAAGCCTTTATATTAAAATTAAAATTATTCTTTATCTTTATAATAATAACATTCTAATTAAGTTTACTTATTAAGTCTTTATTTATATTAAACTCTTATTATAACTAGATTAAAATTAATCTTATATTAAAGAATTAAAAAAATACTTTAAGGTTATATTTATAAGGTAGTAGTATATATATACTCTATTCTAACTTATATATACCCTATCCTAGTATATATATACCTCCCTCTACTTAGCCTAGTAGATTAGCTTATAAGAGTATTTTAAATAGTTAGTTAAGCTAATTAAGACTTACTTAAAGAGTATCTAAGTAGTATAATAAAAAGCTATTAGCTCTTAATACTTTATAATACTATTATACTATTCTAATAGTAATAACTTTCTAGTATATTATAATATATATATTTCTATTAGAAGTCTAATAGTCTAATAGTCTTTATAATCTATTTATTAGTAGGAATATTATAAGTAGGAATATAGTATAATCTACTAGTAAGCTATTATATTAAATAGAAGGAGGTATATATATACTAGAATAGAATATATATATACTACTACCCTATTTATATATATTAAAAGTACTAAGTATTTAAATAATAGTTTTTAATATTAAAAACTAGATATCTAATATATTAAAGAGAATAAAATAAATTAAAAGTATTACTATTACTACTATTTAACTATTAGATTTTTATATAAATAATAAGTTAATAATTATTTATAAAGATATAAAATATTAATAATATAAGTAAAATTATTAGAATTTTATATATTAAATAGATTAATATTAATAGCTTAAAAGAATAAGTAATTTTTTATATATAATATATTACTAAAAAATAAGATATCTAGTAAATTTATAAAAGTTTATACTTAGATATACTACCCTTCTACTACGTAGTTAGCCTTACGAAGGGGCTTAGCGACTAGCTTACCTGGCTTAGTATATCTAAGGTACTAAGGTAAGATTTACTATCTAAGCTATTACAAGTCTTACCCCTTTCTCATCCGTACTACTCGTCATCCGCACTCGGAGCGTCCGCGCACTCTGTTCCATAGCGGCTACATCCCGTTTCCTATATTCCGACAATTCTCTAGGCCCATGGAAGACAAGAGCAAGCGCATTCGACTTCCACAACGGCACTCTCGCCCTAGTGGACTCTACAGCAGCGGCACCAAGAAACAACAAGCTGGCAGCCACAAGCGCACATGGTAGACTCAGCCACTTCCAACGCACTCTCACGATCGTCTGGCTCTCCCACGCGATGCCCAGTGCCTGTGCAGAACCGACTGCGGTTTCGCGGTATGAAACGGTCAGGTATTGCGCCAATCGGTCAAAGATTATGGTCATGTTTTTCAAGTCTTGATCTTCAAACAGCTCGATTGCATCTCCTGAAGCTAAATCTGGAAATTGATACGGGGTTGCATTTCCCGAGAGTAAGCCGCCTAGCCATGTTCGCAGAGCTGAGTCTTGGAGAGAAGCAGAAAGAACGATGTAGTCTTCCCGAAGGAAGTCAAATGGAAGGCCCTGGGTTTTAACCTTATCTACATCAGCCTTGGATCGATTGATATTTGTATGTGATTTGATGCCGCCTAATGGTGGTGTAATGTTGTAGTAGACCGTAGGGATGGAAGTATCAGGGTCCCTATAACCGTAGGCTTGGGCAGTGCTTGCGTCATGCCATGAGCTCTCAAGACTTTCGTTGAAAACGGTGTTGTAAACACGGGCGGTATAAGTGTTGACACACCAGAACAGAGAACATTCAATGGCTGTGATATTTCCGACGAATTTTTCTTGTATCATCGAGAAATTTGCAAGCGCATAGCCCACGCTGTCGAGTGTAACTGCGGGGAGGCTTCCGCTAGCATTTAAAGTTCTATAATCGCCCGTAGCTCTTCCGGGAAAACCAAGACTGAGACCGTTCGGGAGAGCGACGGGACAATTTTGTCCTTGTTGAATAGTCTCATTGCAGCTTGGCACCTGTTTGCCAGCCTGCATGAAATTGACATGGTCTGTTAGATCGGCGCATTGGCTGCATACTGCAAGCGTTTGGTAAGGGCTCCAAGTGCAGTTGGTACTTGGACAATATGGGGTCTGTGTGGGGTTTGCAATGCCAAAGAGTCCTAGGTAAACTGGTCCTTTGGTTTCTGCAAGGGATGGGCTTAGCAGATAACCTACAGGCAGCGTTACGTTGTATAGTAATGGTGCTTGTTCCAGCTGGTACACCACCACTTGCTGTACAAAAGGGTTAATGGCGATGGCGAGTACAGTAACAAGCGCGCCAAGCGTAGATATGTGCCTAGAACATGTCAATTGCTCAAAGTCTTGCAAAGTCTTCTCTGGCCCCTTACCTCCATCGAATTTGCCAGACCATCTTCAACGCTCCCCATGGCCCTCGACTCGCTTGATCATAAATCTCAATGTCGCTCAAAGCATGGTCTCTCTGAAACCAATGCCACTTGGCTTGGCCGATGCCCGCCGCAACCGGCATTAGCATAGTTCTACTTATGATTGTAGCGAAGATTGACACTAAAGAATTGATGGTGATACTCCAGGGCCAGTCAGGCAGAGGCCGCCCTTTATAAAGAAGAAGAACGAGGATAATCGCGGCCAAAGAGATCAAGCTAGTCAGTATTGCGCAAAGCTCCCATGTCCACCAGTCTGTAGCAAAGCGACGCCCACGACTAAATGACCGCCGGAGTGCTAAGAACCCTTTCATAGGCAAAGTCCGCTGATAATCGTCAAGCAAGCTATATTTGACCTGTTGTTGACGCTCCTTGACTCGCTCGTGTTGATCATCCCCAACCGCAGGCAGCTCCCGCCCTGGTCGCGAGTCGCTTTCGACATGATTTGGACAGGAGTCTTGTAACCGTACGTGCTGATAGCTTCCCTCATTTAAGCTGGCTGAATCACGGCTCAATGGAGATATGCTGCGGGACGCGTGATGCGGTCCTCGCTCCCTACTCAAAGATGAGAAGTGACTGCTGGCTTCTGCAGCCATAAGGGAACATGGGTACCAGTAACGAAAAGTTCCTTGAAGAACTTATAGTGGGACTTTTGGTGAAGAGAATAGGCTAGAATATTTAAGAATGCGCGCTTTCAAATGGTACGCATCGCTAGTGGGGCTGAAACATGAAGGATTCGCACTCCGTGACATAGCGTATCTCCCCGACCCTGCTCTATTCGTAAGATTCGGAAGATAAGAAAAAGAAAGATTAATCGTTTTATAAATAGTAGAGTTAAGATATAATTTTCACCTTTAAGGTTCTAATCTTACTACTTAAGTTAATATTATCTATTATAATTTAAATTAAGTTAATATATCTTATAATTAAAGCGCTTTAAAAGAGTTAAACTTCTTCTAATTTAAACTTACTTCTAATTTATACTTCTACTTTCTATAATAATATAAGGGTACTATATAATAATATAGCTATTAAGTACTATAAATAGTATATATATACTTATATATAGAACTCTCTATTCTTATTAATAGTAAGACTAATTAGTACCCTTCTCTTTAAGGGGAACTCCCTCCTTTATATATTATAAGTAAAGGGGTAGTATAGTACTATTATATATTATAAATACTATATTAATAGTAGTACTATATTCTTAATAAGTCTTTATAATTATCTCTCTATCTAGGCTCTTAAGCTCTAAGAGTATTAAAGGTTATAATCTATTAAAGATACTCTCTTAATAATAGAATATAACTCTAATAAGTATATAATAATATAATTAATTATAAGGCCCTTTAAACTAAGCTTTAAGGGATATATAGTTTTATTAAACTATAATAATTATAAATAATACTCTTATATATAATTCTTATATTATAAAATATTTTTATTCTACTTCCTATTATTCTTTATTAATTTATTATAGAAGTAGTTAAAAGTCTTAGTATTTTAAAGTAAATAGAGAATTATTATTATTATTAAGGGTTTATTAAGTACTTTAAGTATATCTTCTTTATATAACTTTAATATCCTTCTTCTAATTAAAATATCTTTATTTTTTATTAATTATATTAAGTTCTTTCTAATTCTTATTTATATTATTACCCCTCTTTTACTTTATAATACCTTTTATACTTTTAGTAGTTACTTTATAAGTATTCTTTTAATAATTAACTTACTCTCTATTAATTAAAGATAGCTTCTATTATCCCGCCTTATAATAATACTTAACTTCCTTTATTAAATTACTTATAATTTATTCTTATATTATCTTATATAATATACCTTTAATATATTATACTCTAAAGTAAAGAGTTATTAGTCTAATATTTTTAATTAAGGCTTTACTTATCCCTTTAATAGTATACTTTATATATATACCTCCTCTAGCTCTACTAGATATAGTTATTATAAGTATCTTAATATTAAGTGTAAATAGGAAATTCCTACTCCTATTTACTAGTCTTATATTTACCTTTTATAAGCCTTAGATATTATAATTACTTTATATACTAGCTCTAACCTCCTTTAACTTACTAGATTCTAGTAAACTTTAATAGGCTTATTTACTAGTACTATTACTACTTTTACTATACCCCTACTCCCTCTACTACTACTATCTTTATTAGGATAGATTCTACTATTATTAACTATATTATAAATACCCTTAAGAGTATTCTTAATATCCTCTATTAATATATATATATTACTTTATATTCCCTTCTAAAGCCTTATTAAAGCCTTACTAATATATTATAAGAGTACCTCCCTCCTATTATAAAGAATAAAGATAAGGATAAAGAGGAGGATCTTAATAATAGTAGTAGTAAGGGTAATAGGCCTAGTACTACTATTAGTATAATATAATAGCCTTCTAGTATAATACTCTTAATAATCTTAAGTATCTTTTCTTTTTTATTAATAATAATTAAAATCCCTTTCCCTCTTATATAATATAAACTTTATACTTTAAAGTAATCTTACTTAAATCTTTTTAATATATCTAATATATTAACTAAGTTCTACTTATATAACTATTAATTATAATTATAAGATTAATCCTTCTACTTTACTATATATTAAGATTTATTATAAGAGATTTTATAATTAAGAATAGCTTTAACCTTCTATTTATCTTTATTATTTATAAGTTCTATTTATATAACTTTTATAATACTCTTATTATTACCTTTATATAACTTTATAAGTAAGATATAAAAGATATTATATATATAAAAGGTATTTAGTAGTTATAACTTATATACCTAATTACTAATATAATTAAAGACTTTAAAAAGCCTTAAATAATATTAGAATAGTTTAGGGTTAAGCTAATCCTAATCCTAAGATATAATTACTTATATTATATTATCTTTATTTTTATTATTTATTAATATACTTTACTTATATAACTTATATTTAATATAAGTATTACTTTAAATCTTTCCTCTATTTTTAAAGTAATTTAACCCTTTCTTATATTAATAGGACTTCTTCTAATAATAACTTTAAAAGCTTTATATCTAGCTTTAATAAGTAGTTATAAAGCGCCTTATATAGAGGTAGCTTAGTACTAGTATACTTTATATAATTATATATAAACTCTACTAGATAAAGTAACTCTACCTAATTATTTTATCTCTAGGTAGAATAGTAGTATAAATACTAATTAAGTATACTATTCTATCTCTCTATTTAACTATCTATTTAGAGATAAAAAGTAGTACTAAGCTTTCTTTTAATATTAATATAATAATATATAACTACTTAGAAGCTACTTATAAATATTATTCCTTAATTACTAATAATACCTTTAAGCTAATTAAATTCTAGAAAGATTTTATAATATAATAGATTAGTAATATTAATAGTATTAACTATCTTTATAATTAATAAATACCTAGCTACCTTAGTATAATAGTTTATAACTATTAGAATTATATTATAAATACTACCCTTTTATTTACTTAAAAGGAGATTTATAATAAAATCTATTTTAATTTCTTAAAAAGGTCTTATAAGTATTAGTAATAGTAATAATATATTATAAATAATATACTTATATAGCTTTACTAATTAGTAGGTTAAGTATTCTTATATATAATTATAAATATCTTATTTTATTAATTTCTAATAAAACTTCTACTTAATAAGCTCTTATATATATTTCTATAAGTAGTAGCTAGTATAAGAATTATTATAATAAAACTTTAAGATTTTTTATCTAATTACTTTATTATTAGATATAAGAACTATACTACCTTTATAAAAGACTTCTATCTTATTAATTAATAGAGATATATTAATAGTCTTCTTATAATCTTAAGACTTTAATAATTATTTTTTATTATAAATATCCTTATCTCCTTTTTAGAGATATTAGAGTATTTTTAATATTAAGCTATTATATTTATTTTATATATACTCTATTATTAATATAGTTATAATATACCTTTTAAGTACTATTTAATTAATATTAAACTATCTTATAATAGGATTTAAGTTATTACTTATATTACTTTATATTTCTAAGAGTATACTACTCTCGTCTATTTTTAAGGTATAAGGCTTTCTAAGTTCTATCTCTAACCTTTTAAGCTTTTTATAATTATAAGCCTTACTATATTATAAACCTTTATAAATACTATATATATAATACTTATTAGAAGGAATATACCTAATATTTTTTAACTTATTTTATAATATTAGTAGATAAATATCTTCTTTATCTACTACTAGTATATAATCTAACTATTTTAATAGGGTATTAGCTAGGTTTCTAGTACTTATATAATAGTATATATTAAAGTTATATATTATAAGCTTTATTACCTAACGCGTTTATCTCCTTATTAATAATAATATCTTCTAGAAATACTTTAAGTTATTATAATTAGTAATTATTATAATTAGATATAAGCTACCTTCTAAGAAGTACTATTATACTTAGAATACCTTAATAATTATAAGTAGTTCCTAATTATAAGTCTTATATCTAGTTTCTATTAAATATAACTTATAAGAATAGAAAGTAACTAGATACTACTCTACCTCTACCTCTTCCTTACTAATTAGAAACTTTTATAATAAAATAGTTATAATAGCTAGTATTAAAGTATTAGTTTCTAATTAGATTTCTCTTATAAAGTTAAAATATATAAGTAATAGTACCTCTTAAAAGAGCTACTTTAACTACTTAAATACTACTCTTATAATATTACTTAATATTAACTTTCTATTTTTAATATATAAATTTTTTTTTTTTTTTACTTTAATAAATTAAGATATAAAAGAATTATTAGAAAATAAGCCTTAATAAATTTACTTAGATATATAGTAAGATAAGTCTATCCTATAGGGATAAATAAACTGTGACCGCATTTCATTTAAATGGTACTAAAATTTTAATCGCATTTCATTTAATTTTCTATTTCTAAATGAAATGCGGCTCGAACCCTAACCGATTTCTAGGAAAAGTACACCGTTAGAAAGCCCTTGCTTAGCCCTATAAACTAACTTACTTACCTACCTTATTAGGCTTAGTCTCGACTTTATATAATTTTCGGAATACTAGGATTTTCTTAATGTTCCGGCCTCGACGGGTAATCTACCACTAGTACGAGCTTATTTTCTCTCGCTCGTTCCTTTAGCTATATATAGAAGTGAAATATATAAAAAGTATATAGGGATATAGAGCTAAGCTTAGGCTATCTAGCGAGCTAATTTTTAGC